>Ga0210394_10000607_pt1 | contig 71898 bp, 63 predicted proteins | sample IncBWC12MmetaG_FD_160121 | JGI IMG/M metagenome (GOLD analysis project Ga0210394, IMG submission 160121) | Forest soil microbial communities from Barre Woods Harvard Forest LTER site, Petersham, Massachusetts, United States - Inc-BW-C-12-M | ecosystem: Environmental > Terrestrial > Soil >... | reverse complement strand
CTCGGCGCGGGTGACGAACTACGCGCTCGGCCAGCCGTCGGGAGCGCCTACGGTGCAGGAGAACGACTACACCTACCGCCCCCGCACCTTCGGCATCAATGCGAACTGGAAGGGCGGACGCTAGCTCAGACCGCGCGCAGGGTGATACCGTGGCGGCCGCATGGCAGAAGGCCACACACCCGCGGCTGCGCCCGCCGCGGCCGGAGGCGTCTCCCGCGCTGACAAGCTGAACACCCGCGCCGCCGGAGTCGTCGCGCTCGCAGTGCTGTGCAGCCGCGTGCTCGGGCTGGCACGCGAGCAGATCTTCGCCGCGCTGTTCGGCGGTGGACGCATCATGGATGCGTTCACCATCGCGTTCCGCATCCCCAACCTGCTGCGCGACCTGTTCGCCGAAGGCGCGCTGTCGACCGCCTTCGTCACGGTGTTCACGCGTACCGCGGCGCTCGAGGGCGACGCGGCGGCCTGGCGTCTCGCCAACAAGGCGGCCACGCTCGCCGTGATCACGCTGAGCGCGATCACCGTGCTCGGCATCGCCTCGGCACCGTGGCTGGTGGCGGCGCTCGCGCCCGGCTTCGACGCGCAGAAGGCGGTGCTCACCGTCACCCTGACGCGCGTCATGTACCCGTTCATCCTGCTGGTGTCGCTCGCGGCGCTCGTCATGGGGATACTGAACGCGCGCAACGTGTTCGGCATCCCGGCGCTGGCCTCGAGTTTCTTCAACCTCGGCTCGATCGTGGGCGGCTGGGCGCTCGGCCACTGGCTCGATCCGCATTACGGACCGCGTGCCATTCTCGGGCTGGCGGTCGGCACCCTGATCGGCGGGGCGCTGCAGCTGCTCGTGCAGCTGCCGGCGCTGCGCCGCGCCGGCTACCGCTATCACCCGGATCTGAAGTGGCGCGACCCGGGCGTACGCGCCATCCTGCGCCTGATGGGGCCGTCGGTGATCGCGGCCAGCAGCACGCAGGTGAACGTGCTGGTCAACTCGGTGTTCGCCTCCGAGCTCGGCGACGGGCCGACCTTCTGGCTCACCGTGGCCTTTCGCCTCATGCAGCTGCCGCTCGGCGTCTTCGGCGTGGCGCTCGGCACCGTGGCGCTGCCGTTGCTGGCGCGTATGGCGGCGACCGGCAACAGCGCCGGCTTCCGCAGCGAGCTGGCGCGCGGCATGCGGCTCGCCTTTCTGCTCACGATCCCCGCGGGCGTCGGCCTGATGGTGCTCGCCGGGCCGATCATCTCCGTGCTCTACCAGCATGGCCGCTTCGGTGCCTACGAAACGGCCGAATCCGCGGGCGCGCTGCGTTTCTATGCCATCGGGCTGTGTGGTTACGCCGCCCTCAAGGTACTCGTCAACGCTTTCTATGCCATCGATCGGCGCAAGACTCCCATGGTGGTGAGCTTCATCGCGGTCGCACTGAACCTGGCGCTCAACTGGCTGTTCACGCGCCATCTCGGCTTCGGCCACCGCGGGCTGGCCCTGTCCACTGCCTGCGTGGCCACCAGTAACTTCGTCATCCTCTACCTGCTCATGCGCTCGCACCTGGGAAGGCTCGAGTCCCGTGCGCTGCTCATCCTGCTGGCGAAGGTGGCGCTCGCCTCACTGGCGCTGCTGCTGGTCGCCGGGGCGGGCGAACAGCTGCTGCTCGCCGATTGGGCGGTGCAGTCCTTCTGGCCCAAGTGCATGAGCCTGCTGCTTGTCATCGCCTGTGCGGCAGCTGCGTTCTTCCTCTGTGCGGCTGCGCTCAGGATCGGCGAGGTTAGCGACATCGTCGCTGCGCTGCGCCGCCGCCTTGCGGGGCGCCGTGGCCAAAGGTAACAGAGCGTAAGCGCCGCCAGCCTCACGGGGCGCGCGGGGCAACCAACACCCGCCGCCGCGGTCCAACCTCGAGCCGTGGGCTCCGCTGCTGCGGAGCACGCGCCACATTCAGCCAAGATTAAGCCAAAGGAAGGGATGATGAAACATATGAAGCCGCACATCCTCGTCATGGCGCCGCTGGTGCTGTTAGGTTGCGCCGGCCCAACGTTCGCGCAGGTATATCAGTCTCAATACTCCGCCGTGCGCCCGGTGCAGTGGTACATCGACGCCGGCGGCAGCATCACGCAGAGCCAGACTGCCGAATACTTCGATAACGGCTTGAGCGTGGGGACCGGGGTGAATTTCCGCCCCGATCCGACGCAGCCGTTCGCGCTGCGCGCCGAGGTCAACTACAACCGCTTCTACGCCACCAACCTGTTCATCAGCCAGAGTCCGGCGGCCAACGACGGCAATATGCAGACCGTGACCGCCTTTGTGGACGGGGTGTTTGAGGCGCCGCTGAATCCGTGGATGCGCTTCTATGCCACCGGCGGTGTGGGTCTGGGCTATCGCCGCCTGGAGCTGACGCAGAACGGCTTCTACTGCAACTATTACTTCTGCGGACCGGGCTACGGCAGCAACTACCTGGTTGCCAGTAGCGACACCACGCGCTTCGCCTGGAACGCCGGCGCCGGCATGAACTTCCCGTTGCCGAACGGGCAGTCCTGGTTCATCGAAGCGCGTTACGAGCGCATCGAGACTCAGGGGCCGACCGCGTACATTCCGATCCGTTTCGGCTTCCGCTTCTGAAGCACGCGGCGCGCGGGGCGCTCGCCCCGCCGCGGCGAACTGACATTTGCAGCGCAATGCACCCCGCGGCGGGGTGGCCGTGATGGCGCAGGGTGTCGCCGCCCACGAGCCGCTGGCTTGCGAGTTGCGAAGCTCGCCAGCTATTCTGCTGTCCTTATGTCAACACTGATCGAATGTGTACCCAATTTCTCCGAAGGCCGCGATAAAGCGAAGGTGGACGCCATTGTTGCGGCCATGAAGATGGACGGCGTGTACCTGCTCGATCGCGAGATGGACGCTGACCATAACCGCTGCGTGATCACGCTGGTGGGCGAGCGCGAGCCCATTGCCGAAGCGGCGATTCGCGGCGTGGGCAAGGCGGCCGAGCTGATCGATCTGAACGTTCACCAGGGAGCGCATCCGCGCATGGGCGCGACGGATGTGGTTCCCTTCATTCCCATCGAAGGCGCGAGCATCGAGGATTGTGTCGCCATGGCGCGCCAGGTTGGCGCCGAGATCTGGCGGCGCTATCAGATTCCGGTGTATCTCTACGAGGCCGCTGCCACGGCTCCTGAGCGGCAGAACCTGGAAGCCATTCGCCGCGGGCAGTTCGAAGGCATCCGTGCCGAGATGCCGACCAATCCTGCCAGGAAACCGGACTGCGGCGAACCACGCGTACATCCGACGGCCGGGGTCACGGCGGTCGGCGCGCGAAAATCCCTGATCGCCTACAACGTTTTTCTCGGCACGGCGGATGTGCAGATTGCGAAAAACATCGCCAAGGCAATTCGCTTTTCGAGCGGCGGGTTGCGCTTCGTCAAGGGCGCGGGATTCCTGGTGCGCGGCATGGCCCAGGTGTCAATGAACCTCACCGATTTTGAGCAGACGCCCATCCATCGGGTGTTTGAGATGGTGAAGCGCGAAGCGGCGCGCTACGGCGTGTCACCGGTCAGCAGCGAAATCGTCGGGTTGATCCCGAAACGAGCTTTGGAAGCGGCAGCGGAATGGTTTCTGCAGGTCGAGAACTTTGATTCGTCATTGATTCTGGAAAACCGCTTGAGTGCGGTGATCGGCGGCCAGGCAGCGGTCGGCGGGTTGCGCGCCGGAGTCGAGCCGTTTGTCGAGCAACTGGCCGCGCCGACGGCGGCACCGGGGGGCGGCAGCGCCGCGGCCGCCAGTGCGGCCATGGCCGCGGCATTGGCCACGATGGTGGCTTCCATGTCGCGGGGGAAGAAAGCGTACCTGCAGTATGAGCGTGAGCTCAGTGAGGTCATCGCGCGGCTCGGCCCATTGCGGGAAGCATTGAAGGTTGCCATCGATGCGGACTCCGAGTCTTTCAACGTGGTGATGAAGGCTTACCGGCAGGCGAAAGAATCTCCCGATGCCGGCGGCATGATCGATGCCGCGCTGAAGCAGGCCACCAGCGTGCCACTGGGGGTCGCCGAGAGTGCCCGCGAGATCGTGGCAATTGTCGAGAAGCTAAGGCCCATTACCAATCCCAACATGAAATCCGATCTCACGACGGCTGCGGCCCTGGCCCGTGCCGCTATCGAAGGCGCTGCGGCAAATGTCGAGATCAATCTGGAGTCGATCAAGGACGCCGCCTTTGCAGCGGATGTCCGTAAGCGTGCCGCAGCGCTACGCCAGTAGCTCAACAACCCACGCGCGCCTGATCGCGCTGCATATCGGCACGGATCGGCTCGCGGCCGAAGCAGCGGCGGTCAGCCGGCAATGCCGGAAAATGCTAACATGCGCGGTTCGAAGCCGCGCCGCGCAGCAGCGGCCGGCACAGCTTCCCGCGCGCATCCGCAGGTGAGGATATGGCACTGAAGATCATGATTCTCGGCGCGAACGGCTTCATCGGCACCGCGCTCACCGCTGCGATCCTCAAGTCGCGCGACTGGGATGTCTACGGCATCGACCTGTCGGACAACAAGCTCGGTGACCTGCCGAAGAACGATCGCTTCCACTTCGTGGAAGGCGATATCACCATCAACAAGGAGTGGGTCGAGTACCACGTCAAGAAGTGCGACGTGGTCGTGCCGCTCGTCGCCATTGCCAATCCGGCGCAGTACGTGACGCATCCGCTGCGCGTGTTCGAACTGGACTTCGAGGCCAACCTCGACATCGTGCGGCACTGCGTGAAGTACAACAAGCGGCTGATCTTTCCCTCGACTTCCGAGATCTACGGCATGTCGCCCGACCCGGTGCTCGACGAGGAGATGAGCCCGCTGATGTACGGTCCGATCAACAAGCAGCGCTGGATTTACGCGGCCTCCAAGCAGCTCCTCGACCGCGTCATCTACGCCTACGGCGTGCGCGACAACCTCGACTACACGCTGTTCCGGCCCTTCAACTTCATCGGACCGAACCTCGACAACGTCGAGGAGCCGAAGGAGGGCAGCTCACGCGTGTTCACGCAGTTCCTCTCCAACGTGCTCTACCGGCGGCCGATCAAGCTGGTGGACGGCGGCAGCCAGAAGCGCTCCTTCACCTACATCGACGATGCGATCGTGTGCCTGCTGACGATCCTCGAGAACCGTGACTCGCTCGCCACCCGCAGGATCTTCAACATCGGCAACCCGGCCAACTGCATCTCGATCCGCGACCTGGCGCAGCGCACCATCCGCATCGCCCAGGAATTCCCGGTGCTGCGCGAGAATGCCCGCGCCACCGAGATCGTGGACGTATCCGCCGGCGATTATTACGGCAAGTACTACCAGGACATCCAGGTGCGCGTGCCCAACGTCGAAGCGGCACGGCGCGACCTCGGCTGGGCGCCGAGCACCGACATGGACACCGCCATCCGCCGCACCATCGACTTCTACGTGAACCAGGAAGGCTTCGCCACGCGCCTGGCGGCCATGGCGGCCATCTAGCCGCGCGTGCTGCCGCGAGCGTCATGGAGGTAGCCCTCGGGCGCGAGCCAGCGGTGCGCCGGCTCGGCTGGCTGGCGTGGCTGATGCTGGCGGTGGCCTGGTTCAGCACGCTGCAGGTGCGCGCGCTGCTCGATCCGGACGAGGGCCGCTACGCCGAGATTCCGCGCGAGATGCTCGCCAGCGGCGACTGGGTCACGCCGCGCTTCGACGGCCTGAAATACTTCGAGAAGCCGCCACTGCAGTACTGGGCAACCGCCGCCGTCTATGCCGGGTTCGGCGTCAGCGAGTGGAGCTCGCGGCTGTGGAGCGTGGGACTGGCGTTCGCCTGCCTGCCGCTGGTGTATGCCTGGGTGGCGCGCTTCTACGGCCGCGGCAGCGCGCTCGCCGCACTGCTCACCCTCGCCGTCAGCCCGTTCTTTGCCGTGGTCGGGCACCTGAACCTGCTCGATGGCGCGTTCACCTTCTGGCTGACCGCGGCGGTGCTGGCATTTACCGTGGCGCAGACTTCTCCGCCCGCTTCCGCTCCGGAGCGGCGCTGGATGCTCGCGGCCTGGGCGCTGGCGGCGCTGGCGGTGCTGTCCAAGGGAATCGTGGTCGGGGTGCTCGCCGGCGGCACACTCGTTCTGTACACGCTCATCGAGCGCGACGCCTCCCCCTGGCGCCGTCTGCACCCGGCGGCAGGCGGCGGGCTGTTCATAGGCGTAGCGGCGCCCTGGTTCGTCGCGGTGTCGCTGCGCAACCCGAGCTTCCCCGAATTCTTCTTCGTGCACGAGCACTTCACGCGCTTCCTCACCACCGTGCACCAGCGGGTCGAGCCCTGGTGGTATTTCCTGCCGCTGCTGCTGCTGGCAGTGCTGCCGTGGCTGCCGGGACTGCTGCGTGCCTGCCGGCGCGCCTGGCCGCAGCCAGGCGCGGATGCTGTGCGCTTCCGTGCGCTGCGTTTCCTGCTGCTGTACGCGGCGCTCACGCTGGTATTTTTTTCCGCCTCCGGCTCGAAGCTCGCCCCCTACATCCTGCCGCTGCTGCCGGTGCTCGCCGCGGTCACCGGCGCGGGGAACCCCGCGCCGCTGGCGCTGGCGCGCACTGCGGCGTGGGTGGGCGCTGCGCTCGCGCTGTTGGTGGCGGGCGGCCTTCTTATCTATAGTGCGCGCGTCAACGGCCTCGTGCCGCAGGCGGCCTGGTACTGGGCGCTCGGCGCGGTGGCGGCGGCGCTCGCCGCCGCCGCGGTCGCCGGGTCGCGCCGCGTCGGCCTGCAGCCAGCGGTGCTGGCCAGCGCGCTCGGGGCGATGCTCGCCTGGCAGGGGCTGCTGTGCGAGTACGCGCTCATTCCGCCGGCGCGCTCGGCCCGCGAGCTGGTGAGCGCGGTGCGGCCCTTCATCGGTGCCTACACCCCGCTGTACAGTGTCGGGCAGTACCGCGAGACGGTGTCTCCCTACCTGGGACGCACCCTGCAGCTGGCCGGGTACGAGGGCGAGCTGCAGTTCGGGTTGCGCGAGGAGCCGCAGCGGCGCATGACGCTGGAGCAGTTTGCGGCGCGCTGGAGCGCTGCGGACCAGGGCGTGGCATTCTTCGATCCGCAGCTGTGGGACAGCTGGCGGCGGCGCGGCTTTCCCGGACGCGTCATTGCCGCTGACAACTACACCGTTGCCGTGAGTCGCCTGTGAGACTGACTGACTTTTCCATCCTGTTCTGCGGCGTGCTGCTGAACGCCCTGGCACAGCTCGGGCTGAAGGCCGCGACGCGCACCACGGGTCCGCTGCTCGCCGGCGACGCGCACGTGTGGCAACGCGGGCTGGGGCTGCTCACGGTGCCCTCGCTGTGGTGGGCACTGTCCGCCTACGGCCTGAGCGTCGTCGTGTGGCTGGTAGGCCTGTCACGCGTGCCGGTGACCCAGGCCTACCCGCTGCTGTCGCTCGGCTACGTGATCAACATCGGCTTCGCCTGGTGGCTGCTGGGTGAGGTTCCCAACCTGCAGCGCGTCGCGGGTATCGCCGTCATCGTGCTCGGCGTGCTGCTGGTGACGCGCTCGTGAGCGCCGTTCCCCGCCCGCACCCCCGTACCGGAGTACCGACCGTGAGTTCCACGCCGCCGTTGCCGTTCACCCGCCCGAGCATCGACGAGGAGACCATCGCCGCGGTGGCCGAGGTGCTGCGCTCGGGCTGGCTCGCGAGCGGCCCCAAGGTGGCGCAGCTCGAAGCCGAGCTGTCCGCGTATCTGGGCGGGCGGCCGGTGCGCACGCAGACTTCCGCCACCGCCGGTATGGAGATGGCGCTGCTGGCCTGCGGCATCGGGCCGGGCGACGAGGTGATTACGCCGGCGCTGAGCTTCGTCGCCACCGCCAACGTCATCGTGCGCGTCGGCGCGCGGCCGGTGTTCGTCGACGTCGGACTCGACTCGCGCAATCTCGACCTCGAGCAGGTGGAGGCGGCCGTCACGCCGCGCACCCGCGCGATCATGCCGGTGCACTTTGCCGGGCTGCCGGTCGACATGGAGCGCCTCTATGCAATCGCCGCCCGTCACCGTCTGCGGGTCATCGAGGATGCCGCGCACGCCATCGGCTCCGCGTGGCGCGGGCGGCGCATCGGCAGCTTCGGCGACCTGGTGTGCTTCAGCTTCCATCCCAACAAGAACATGACCACCATCGAGGGCGGCGCGATCTCCGGCGGCTCGGCCGCGGAAATTCGGGCGATCGAGCTGCATCGCTGGCACGGGCAGGTGAAGTCCGGGCTGGATGGCTTCGACACGCTGCTCGCCGGCGGCAAGTCCAACCTGTCGGACGTGGCGGCCGCGGTCGGACTCGGCCAGCTGCGCCGGCTCGAGGAGTTCAACGGCCGCCGCCGCGCGCTGGTGGCGCGCTACTACGAGCTGTGGGGCGAGGCGGCGCCGCTGCGCCTGCCGGAGCGTGGCGACGAGGGTCACAGCTGGCACGTGTTCACTCCATTGCTGCCGCTCGCGGAGCTGACGATCTCGCGCGCCCAGTTCATGGAAGCGATGCGCGCGCGCGGCATCGGCGTGGGCGTGCACTACCCGGCGATCCACCTGTTCAGCGCCTACCGCGCCCTCGGCTACCGCGACGGCCAGTTCCCCAACGCCGAGCGCATCGGGCGCGAGACCGTCACCTTGCCGTTGTTCCCGGCGATGCAGCCGGGCGACGTCGAGCGCGTGGTCGAGGCCGCGGGCGCCATCGTGCGCGGAGCGCGCGCATGAACGTGGACATTTCGGTGGTGGTGCCGGTCTACAACGAGGAGGAGGGGCTGGCGCCGCTGTTCGCGCGGCTGTACCCGGCGCTCGATGCCCTGGGGCGCTCCTACGAGATCGTATTCGTCGATGACGGCAGCACGGACTCCTCCGTGGCGCAGCTGCGCGAGCAGTTCCAGCGCCGCCCGGAGGTTACGCGCGTGGTGGTGCTGGCGCGCAATGCCGGGCAGCACATGGCGATCCTCGCCGCCTTCCAGCAGACCCGCGGTACCTGCGTGATCACCCTCGATGCCGACCTGCAGAACCCGCCCGAGGAGATCGGGCGGCTGGTGGCGGCCATGGACGCCGGCGCCGACTATGTCGGCACGGTGCGCATCCGCCGCCAGGATGTGCTGTGGCGCAAGGCCGCCTCGCGCCTGATGAACCGCGTGCGCGAGCGCACCACCTCGATCCGCATCACCGACCAGGGCTGCATGCTGCGTGCCTATCACCGCAGCGTGATCGACGCTCTCAACCGCTGCACGGAAGTGAGCACCTATGTGCCGGCGCTCGCCTATACGTTCGCGCGCCACCCGGTGGAGATCGAGGTGGCGCACGCCGAGCGCACGGTGGGGAAGTCGAAGTACTCGCTGTTCCGGCTGATCCGCCTGAACTTCGACCTGATGACCGGTTTCTCGGTGGTGCCGCTGCAGTTCTTCTCGATGTCGGGCATCGTCATCGCGCTGCTGTCGCTCGCGTTCGTGATCTTCCTCGCCATCCGCCGCCTGGTGGTCGGTCCCGAGGCGGAAGGACTGTTCACCCTGTTCGGCATCGCCTTCTTCCTGATCGGCGTGGCGCTCATCGGGCTCGGCGTGGTGGGCGAGTACGTCGGGCGCATCTACGAGCAGGTGCGCCAGCGGCCGCGCTACACGGTCGCCGCGGTGCTCGGCGCAGACGAGGACGGCGGCCAGGCGCGGCTGCCGCCGCCTGTCGCGCTCAGCGGGCAGCAGCTGCCCGCAGCGACGCTGCCGCCGCCGCAACGGGTGCGGGGAGCGGCGGAGTGAGCCCCGGCCGGGCGGTCGTCTTCGCCTATCACGATGTGGGGGTGCGCTGTCTGAAGGCGCTGATCTCGGCGGGGCTGGACATCCCGCTGGTGGTCACCGTCCCCGACGATCCGCAGGAAACGCCCTGGTTCGCCAGCGTCGCCGCCACCGCCGCCGACTACGGGCTGCGGCTGCTGGCGCCGCGCGACGCGCACGAGCCGCAGCTGCAGGACCTGCTCGCGCAGCTGCGCCCGGATTTCGTGTTCTCCTTCTATTACCGCGCGCTGCTCGGCGCGCCGCTGCTGCAGTGCGCGCGGCGCGGCGCGCTCAACATGCACGGCTCGCTGCTGCCGAAGTACCGCGGGCGCGCGCCGGTCAACTGGGCGATCCTGCGCGGCGAGCACGAGACCGGCGCGACGCTGCACTACATGGTGGAGCGCGCCGATGCCGGTGACATCGTCGACGCGCAGGCCGTGCCGATCCTGTTGGACGACGATGCCCGCGAGGTGTACGCGAAGGTCACGGTCGCGGCCGAGAGCGTGCTGGCGCGCTCGCTGCCGGCGCTGCTCGCAGGCGCCGCGCCGCGCCGGCCGCAGCCGATCGTGCCGGGGGAGTACTTCGGGCGCCGCACGCCGGCGGATGGCCGCATCGACTGGGCGGCGGGCGCGCTCGCGGTGCACAACCTGGTGCGCGCGGTGGCGCCACCATTCCCGGGAGCTTTCGGCCAGGTGGGCGGCGAGCGCTGGCAGATCCATCGCACGCGCCTCAGCGGGCAGCGCGTCGCCGCGGGCGCACCCCGACTGTTCGCCGCCGAGGGCGCCTGCCACATTGCCTGTGGCGATGGCGGCGTGCTGCGGCTGCTGGCGGCGGCCGATGCCCACGGCCCCATAGACCTCGCGGCCCGCGCGGCGCGCCTGGCGCAGCCGCTGCCGCTGTCCTGAAGGTGCGCCGTGGCGCTCATCGCCCTCAAGATCGACATCGACACGTATCGCGGTACGCGCGAAGGCGCGCTGCGACTCGCGGACCTGCTGCAGAAGCTCGCGCTGCGCGCGACCTTTCTCTTCAGCATGGGTCCGGACCACACCGGACGGGCGATCAAGCGCGTCTTCCGCCGCGGCTTTCTCGCCAAGGTGCAGCGCACCTCGGTGCTCGAGCACTACGGCCTCAAGACGCTGCTGTACGGCGTGCTGCTGCCGGGGCCCTACATCGGGCGGCGCTGCCGCGGCCCGATGCAGGAGATCGCCCAGCGCGGTTTCGAAGTGGGCGTGCATACCTGGGACCACGTGCGCTGGCAGGATGGCGTGGCGAATGCGAGCGAGGCATGGACGCGCCGCGAGCTGACACTGGCGCGCGATGAATTCATGGCGGTGTTCGGCCGGGCGCCTGCGGTGCATGGCGCAGCCGGCTGGCAGATGAACCACTACCTCCCGCCGCTCGAGCGCGAGCTCGGGTTTCGCTACGCTTCGGACGTGCGCGGCAGCGAGCCGTTCCTGCCGCTCACCGCCGCGGGCGCGGCCGCGATACCGCAGCTGCCGACGACGCTGCCGACGCTCGACGAGCTGATCGGCCGCCCCGATCTCGCCGGCGCCGACCCGGTGGATCATCTGCTCGCGCTCACCGCGCGCACCCCGGCACGCGACCAGGTGTTCACGCTGCACGCGGAGCTCGAAGGCGGCCGCTTGCTCGGCGCGTTCGAGCGGCTGCTGCGCGGCTGGCAGGAGCGCGGCGTGCACCTTACCGACCTCGGCAGCTATGCGAGCACGCTCGACCTGCGCGGTCTGCCGCGCTGCGACGTGGTCGCCGGCACGGTCCCGGGGCGCTCGGGAACGCTGGCGCTGCAGGCGCAACGCGGCTGAGGGCGCGAGGCGCTGAGGTCACGCCGCCGCGGCGCTTACCCGAAGCGAGCGGCGCACACAATATTTCCCCTGCCCGTGCGTCTTTACCTGTGAAAGATGGATGCCGTGCTACCCGGGCCCGCGAACGCGCTCGAGCAGGACCGTCAGATCGCGCTCACGGTGGCGCGTGAGCGCGCTCGCCTGCTGGCGCTGATCCGCGCCTCGGTCGCCGAGGCCGCGGACGCGGAGGACATACTGCAGGAGACCCTCTACGAGCTGGTCGTGGCCTACCGCATGATGCAGCCGATAGAGCATGCCGGCGCCTGGCTGGCGCGCGTGGCGCGCAATCGCATCGTCGACCGTTTCCGCAGGAGGCAGGCGCGTGCCCCGGCAGGCAGGCAGCCCGAGGCACACGAGGCCGACGTGACGGAGTTTCCCGCCGCCGCGGCGGACGCGCCGGAAGCGGAGCTGATGCGCGAGCTGCTGCTCGCCGAGATCGAGGCGGCACTGGAGGAGCTGCCGCCCGGGCAGCGCGAGGCCTTCATCGCCCACGAGCTCGAGGGGCTGAGCTTTCGCGAGCTGGCCGAGCGCTCGGGGACGGGGGTCAACACACTGTTGTCCCGCAAGCACTACGCCGTGCGCTTCCTGCGCGAGCGTCTGCGCGAGGCATGGGAAGACTGGATCATGACATGAGGAGAGCACTGTGAGAGGACCGATACGTTGGGTCGCCAAGGGTGGGGCGATTGTCGTCATGGTGGTCATCGTGATGGTGGTGCTGGGGTTCGCGGTCATGTGGCTGTGGAACGCGCTCGTGCCGGCGCTGTTCCACGGACCAACCCTGCAGTACTGGCAGGCCCTGGGACTGCTGATCCTCAGCCGCCTGCTGTTCGGCGGCTGGCGGGGCGGCATGCGTCGTCACGGGCACTGGCGGCAACGCATGTGGCGCGAGCACTGGGAGCAGATGAGACCCGAAGAGCGCGCCAGGCTGCGCGACAAGCTCGTCAGCCGTTGCGGCGGCGCTGCGCCTGCGGGCCCTGCGGCAGCTCCGCACGACTGAGCCGCGCGCGCTTACCTGGCGCGCCGCGGTAAGATCTGCGCCGTGGACACAACCATGACGGCGATCGTGATCAGTGAGCCGGGACCGCCCGAGGTGCTGCGGCCGGTGCAACGGCCGGTGCCCGAGCTGAAGGCCGGCGAGGTGTTGATCCGTGTCGCGGCCGCCGGCGTGAACCGGCCCGACATCCTGCAGCGCAAGGGCCTCTATCCGCCCCCGCCCGGCGTGGTCGCGGATATCCCCGGCCTCGAGGTCGCGGGCGAGGTGGTGCAGCTCGGTGCGGGCGTGACTGAGCCGCCGGTCGGCGCCACGGTGTGCGCCCTGGTCGCCGGCGGGGGTTACGCCCAGTACGTCGCCGCGCCGGCCGTGCAGTGCCTGCCGGTGCCGGCGCCGCTCACTATCGAGGAGGCCGCGGTGCTGCCGGAGACGTTCTTCACCGTCTGGCTGAACGTGTTCGAGCGCGCGCGTCTCGAGAAGGGCGAGACACTGCTGGTGCATGGCGGCTCGAGCGGCATCGGCACCACGGCGATCCTGCTCGGCACGGCCTTCGGGGCGCGCGTGCTGGTCACCGCCGGCACGGCGCAAAAATGCGCCGCCTGCCGCGCGCTCGGCGCGCAGCTCGCCATCAACTACAAGGAGGAGGATTTTGTCGCGGCGACGCTCGGCGCGACCGACGGCAAAGGCGCCGACGTGATCCTCGACATGGTCGGCGGCGACTATGTGGCGCGCAACATCGCGGCCGCAGCGACCGAGGGCAGGATCGCGATCATCGCCACGCAGGGCGGCGTGCGCGCCGACATCGACCTGCGGCCCATGATGGTCAAGCGGCTGACGCTGACCGCCTCCACCCTGCGTCCGCAGTCGATCGAGAACAAGGCGCGCATTGCCGCGGCGCTGCGCCGCAGCGTGTGGCCGCTGTTCGCATCTCACGGGTTGAAGCCGGTGATCCACGCGCGCTTGCCGCTCGCCGAGGCCGCGGCCGCGCACCAGCTGATGGAATCCGGCGCGCACATCGGCAAGATCGTGCTGCGCGCCTGAGCGCGCGGCGCACGCGCCGCTGCGGCCGGGGGTGCGCAGCATGGGACTGTTAACCCGCTCACAGCCTTAGCGACCTATGTAAAGACGCCGGCCGCGCGGGCGATGCGCGTGCCGGCCCGCCCGCCCCAACCGCAGGCCACCGTCAGGCCGCACCCGCTCAGGCGCGATGCGCCGACTATGAAAAATGAGCACCCGCTCGTTGTCCGCGCCTGCGCCGGCGTGCGTCAGGTCCGGCGCGCCCCCGGCAGGGGCCGCTAGGATCTAAAGCTGCGGTCGGGACGGCCGCAAGGCGTGGGCAGGCTCGATGTCTGGCAGTTACAACCCGTGGCTGATCGGTCTGGGCGTGGTGGCGGCGGTGGCCCTGTACGAGGCGCTGCGCGCCGCCGCGCGCTTCGCCGCCGGGCGGCTGCAACCGGCCCGGCGCCGCAGCCGTCATCACGAGGCGCTCGAGCAGGCGCAGGCGCGCCTGCAGCACTTTGCCACCCACGACTCGCTCACCGATCTGCCCAACCGACTGCTGCTCGCCGACCGCCTCGAGCAGGCCATCGCTCACGCTGACCGCAACAGCACGCGCTTCGCGCTGCTGCTGATCGACCTCGATCACTTCAAGGCCGTCAACGATTCGCTCGGCCACGCCGCCGGCGACGAGCTGCTCGCGGAAGTCGCGCGGCGCCTGACGGCCGCGGTGCGCAAGTCCGACACCCTGGCGCGCTTCGGCGGCGATGAGTTCGTGCTCATCGTCAACGACGTGGCCGCTGCCGATGAGATCGAGGGTCTGATCGGCAAGGTATGCGAGTGCCTGACGCGGCCGATCGGGCTGCTCGACCTGGAAGTGCACGTGTCGCTGAGCGTCGGCGTCAGCATCTATCCGAACGACGGCGCAGACCGCGAGACGCTGCTGAAGCACGCCGACGTGGCGATGTACCAGGCCAAGCGCGCCGGCCGCAACGGCTACCAGTTCTACGCGCCGGCGATGAACGCGTTCACGCGCGAGCGGCTGGTGCTCGAGAACGATCTGCGGCGCGCGGTGCGCGCCAGCGAGTTCCAGCTGTTCTACCAGCCGCAGGTGTGCACTGCCGACGGCCGCATCGAATGCGTCGAGGCGCTGATCCGCTGGAACCATCCGCGCCGCGGCATGCTGCCCGCCACGGCGTTCATCTCGCTCGCCGAGGAGAGCGGGCTCATCATCCCGATCGGCGAGTGGGTGCTGAGCGAGGCGTGCCGCCAGGCGAAGCAGTGGCGGCTGAACGGCCTGCCGCTGCGCGTGGCCGTCAACCTGTCCGCCGAGCAGCTGCGACAGAAGTCGCTGCCGGAGACGGTGCGCGCCGCGCTCGTTGCAAGCGCCGTGGACCCCGCGGATCTGGAGCTCGAGCTCACCGAGACCGTGGTCATGCAGGACGCGGAGGTTTCCGTGCGCACGCTGCGCCGCGTGAGCGACCTGGGGGTGAGCATCGCGGTCGACGATTTCGGCACCGGCTACTCGAGCCTGAGCTACCTGCGACGCCTGCCGCTGCGGCGGCTCAAGATCGATCGCAGCTTCGTGCGCGACATTCTCAGCTGCCGCGAGACGGCGGAGATCGTGCGGGCGATCGTCTCGCTCGCGGCCAGCCTGGATCTGCAGGTCACCGCCGAGGGCGTGGAGACACGCGAACAGCTCGAGGCGCTGCAGCGCCTCGGTTGCGAGAATTTCCAGGGTTTCTACTGCAGCGCACCCGTCGCCGCGGCACAGCTGCCGGCGCGCATTGCCGAGTGGGAACAGGCGGCCCGCCGCGCGGGCGTGCGCCGCCCGCCGTGGCGCGCCAGCGACGCCGACATGAGCGACGCCGACACGAGCGGCGCCGACACGAGCGGCGCCGAGATCCTCGGCGTCTCCAGCGCCCGCAGCTGAACGCCGGCGCGCCAGCCACCGCCGTGCGCGCGCCGCGGAATTGCCGTACCCTTGCGCGCCTGACGGGCTCCTTCAAGCGTCGCCGGAGAACGAGCGCATGAGTGTCTCCCCTTACGGCCTGGTGCAGCTGCCGCTGTGGGGCTACTGCCTGGTGACGTTCCTCACCATCCAGAGCATGTTCCTCGGGGTGACGCTGTACCTGCACCGCGACCAGTCGCACGGCGGACTGATCCTGCACCCGGCTCTGCGGCACGTGTTCCGCTTCTGGCTGTGGTTCAGCTCCGGCGCGGTGACGCGCGAGTGGGTCGCGGTGCATCGCTGCCACCACGCGCACGCCGACCAGCCGGGCGATCCGCACAGCCCGGTGCTGTTCGGGCTGCGCCGGGTGCTGTTCGAGGGGTTCGAGCTGTATCGCGCCGCGACCCGCGACCCGCAGCTGCTGCGCAACTACGGGCGTGGCACGCCCGACGACTGGCTCGAGCGGCGCCTCTACAGCGCACATCCCTATCTCGGCCTGGTGCTGTTCGTGCTGGCGCACCTGCTGCTGTTCGGCGTGGCCGGCATCATCATGATCGCCGTGCAGCTGGCGGCGCAGCCGTTCTTCGCCGGCGGCGTCATCAACGGCCTCGGCCACGCGGTCGGCTACCGCAGCTTCGAGATGCCCTCGACGGCCACCAATCTGCTGCCGTGGGCGTTGCTGCTCGGCGGGGAGGAGCTGCACAACAACCACCACGCGTTCCCGCGCTCGGCGTGCTTCGCCGTGCAACGCTGGGAACTTGACGTCGGCTGGCTGTGGATCCGGCTGTTCCGCGCGCTCGGCCTGGCGCGCGTGCGCTGGGTGGCGCCGCGGCCGCAGTTCGCGCGCCGCGCCCGCGAGCTCGATGCCGATACGGTGAAGGCGTTGTTCGTCAACCGCATGCACGTGCTGCGCGCCTACGGCCGGCGGGTGGTGCGGCCGGTGTGCCGCGAGCTGGCGCGGCGCGAGCCGCGGGGTGCACTGCCCGCGAGCGCGCCGCGGTTGCTGATGCGCCATCCGACGCTGCTCGCCGAGGAGGCGCGCCGCAAGCTGCGCGAGCTGCTGGAGAGGTACGAGGTGCTGCGCCGCGTGATCGAGGATCGCGACGCCCTGCAGCAGCTGTGGAACGAGAGCGCGGCCAATCCGGCGCGTGCCCTGACGCAGCTGCGCGAGTGGTGCCGGCGCGCGGAGGGCAGCGGCATCGGCGCGCTGCGCGAGTTTGCTCTGGCGCTGCCGGCCTGGGCGCGCGCTTAGAACCGGCCCATTCAGCGCGCCGGCAGTGCGGCGGCGCGCGTCACGGTGCGCATCGCGAAGCTCGAGTGCACGCGCGCCACGCTCGGCAGGCGCGTCAGGTGCTGATTGTGCACGCGCTCGAAATCCGCAAGATCGCTGACCACGAGGCGCAGCAGGTAGTCGTGCTCGCCGGTCATGAGGTAGCACTCCATCACTTCGGGGACCCGCCGCACCGCGCTCTCGAACGCCTCGAGGCCGGCCTGGCTCTGCCGGTCGAGCGTAATGCTGACGAACACGTTCACCGCAAAACCCGCCTTGTGCTGGTCGATGAGCGCGGTATAGCCCTCGATGAGCCCGCACTCCTCGAGCGCGCGCACGCGGCGCAGACAGGCTGATTCGGACAGGCTCACCTTGCCGGCGAGTGCCGTGTTGGTGATGCGCGCATCCTGCTGCAGCAGGCGCACGATGGCGCGATCGTAGCGGTCCAGGTCCATTGGCGCAAAATTCCTGCGGTAACTGGCTTGTTAGCGACAGATTCTGCCACAACGGCGGGCCGGTGCGAGCCTATACGCAAGCTGCCACCCCCGGCGGGAATCTAATCTCTAGGCCACGTAACCTCGAAGAAGGTGGCTTCCATGCGTGTCGGCGTTCCGCGCGAGATTAAGGTCCACGAATACCGCGTCGGGCTGGTACCCGCCGGCGTGCGCGAGCTCGTGGCGGCCGGCCACGAAGTGCTCATCGAGACGGGGGCTGGCAACGGCATCGGCGTCGATGATGCGCAGTTTCGCGCGGCGGGCGCGGCTATCGCGGCGCGCGCTGCCGAGGTGTTCGAGCGCGCCGACCTGGTCATCAAGGTGAAAGAGCCGCAGCCGGCCGAGTGCGCGATGCTGCGGCGCGGGCAGGTGCTGTTCACCTACCTGCATCTGGCCGCTGACCCGCAGCAGGCCCAGGGCCTGATGAAATCCGGCGCCACCGCCATCGCCTACGAGACGGTGACCGCGCCGAACGGCTCGCTGCCGCTGCTGACGCCGATGAGCGAGGTGGCCGGGCGCATGTCCATCCAGGTGGGAGCGGCCAGCCTGCAAAAGGCCAACGGCGGCTTCGGCATCCTTCTCGGCGGCGTTCCCGGCGTACCGCCGGCGAAGGTGGTGATTCTCGGCGGCGGCGTGTCCGGCACTCACGCCGCTGAGATGGCGGTCGGGCTGCGTGCCGATGTCACCGTGGTCGATCGCTCCGTGGAGCGGCTGCGCGAGCTGGCCTCGATCTTCGGCCCCGCGCTGCGCACCGCGTACTCGACCACCGTGACCATCGAGCAGCTGGTGCGCGATGCCGACCTGGTGATCGGCGCGGTGCTGGTGGTCGGGGCGACCGCTCCGAAGCTCGTCACGCGCGCCATGGTCAAGACCATGAAGCCCGGCGCGGTGCTGGTGGACATCTCCATCGATCAGGGGGGGTGTTTCGAGACCAGCCATCCCACCACTCACGCCGAGCCCACGTTCGTCGTCGACGGGGTCATTCATTACTGTGTTGCCAACATGCCCGGTGCGGTTCCGCGCACCTCGACGCTCGCCCTGACGAACGCGACGCTGCCGTACGCTCGAGCGCTCGCCGACCTGGGCTGGCAGGCAGCTCTCAAACGCGATCCGGGGCTGGCCGCGGGGCTGAATGTGCAGGGCGGGGAGATCGTGCACCCGGCCGTGGCGCGCGCGCTGGGTCTGCCGCTGCGGCCGCCGGGCTGAAGCCGCGGCGGCCGCACCAATCGCATCGCACCCTCCCCCCCAAAGGAGGGTGGCCGTGGCCGGGGCGAGCGGCTAGGCTGTGCGCGCTCGCTACAAACTGGAGGTTCTCCGTGACGAAAATTGCGCTGCCGGCGCTGGCGCTGGCATTGGTGGCAGGCGCGGCGCTGGCCGAGCCGGTGACGTACCAGATCGACCCGGCGCACACCTATCCGAGCTTCGAGGCCGACCATTTCGGCGGGATGTCGGTGTGGCGCGGCAAGTTCGACAAGTCCTCCGGGACTATCGTGCTGGACCGCGACAAGGGCACGGGCACGGTGGAGGTGAACGTGGATGCCACGTCCATCAACTTCGGCAACCCCAAGCTCGACGAACATGCCAAGTCGGCCGAGATGTTCGACGTGGCGAAATATCCCACGGCGACCTACAAGGGCACGCTCAGCGACTTCAGGAACGGTGCGCCCACCAAGATCGTCGGTGAGTTCACGCTGCACGGTGTCACCCGGCCGCTGACGCTCACCATCGATAGCTTCAAGTGCATGAAGTACCCCGCGCCGCCGATGGACGGCAAGGAGCACTGCGGTGCGGATGCCTCCGGCTCCATAAGCCGTGCCGACTACGGCATTGCTTACGGCGACAAGTTCGGCTTCAAGATGAACGTGAAGCTGGCAATCCAGGTCGAGGCGGTTCGCGCCAGCTGAGGCGCCTTTCAGGGGATGCGCGCGGCTGCCTCGCTGGCCAGCGCCAGCGAGGCGGTCAGTCCCGGCGACTCGATGCCGAAGAGATTGAGCACGGTGGGCACGCCGTGCAGCGCCGCGCCGTCGATGCGGAAATCCGCGAGCGGCTGTCCCGGCGCCGAGATGCGCGGGCGCATGCTGGCAAACCCCGGCTGCAGCCGGCCATCGTCAAGTCCCGGCCAGTAGCCGCGCACGGCGGCGTAGAACTGCGCAGCCCGGCGCGCATCGACGGCGTAGTCGTTGGCCTCGACCCACTCAACATCGGGTCCGAAGCGAGCGCCACCGGCCAGATCGAGCGTCAGGTGAATGCCGAGACCGCCGTCCACGGGCAGCGGATAGACGAGGCGCTGAAACGGGGCGCGGCCGCGCAACGCGAAGTAGCTGCCCTTGACGAAGTAGCTCTGCGGTATGTGCCGCGCGGGGAAGCCTTCCATGAGCCGCGCCAGCGCCGGGGCGTGCAGTCCGGCGCTGTTGACCACCAGTCTCGCCTGTAGCTGCGGCGCGGCGCCGTTGACGCCGATGAGCACGGCTTGCTCTGCGAGCACCAGGCGCGTGACGCTGCAGTGACACACCAGCGTGGCGCCGTGCGCCTCGGCCTCGGCGAGCAGCGCGCGCATGTAGGCGTGCGCATCGACGATACCGGTCTCGGGGGAATGCAGCGCCGCCGCGCACTCGAGTGCCGGTTCGAGCGCCCGGGCCGCCGCGCGCTCGAGCCACTCGAGCGGCACGCCGTTGGCGCGGGCGCCCGCCATGAGCTGCTGCAGCGCCGGCCGCTGTGCCTCGTCCGCGGCGACGACCAGCTTGCCGCAGCGACGATGGTCGACGCCGTGCTCGCGACAGAACGCGTACAGGCGCTCACGGCCGGCGACGCACAGCCGCGCCTTGAGCGACCCGCGCGGATAGTAGAGCCCGGCGTGGATGACCTCGCTGCTGCGGGCGCTCACGCCGCTGCCGAACTGCTCGGCGGCTTCCAGCAGCAGCACTTCGCGGCCGCGCAGGGCGAGCTCGCGCGCGACCGCGATGCCGATCACTCCCGCCCCGATCACCACGACGTCGGCGCTGTCCACGATCGGGGAGTGTAGGGCGTGACTGGCGTGACACGCACGCGGCCGTACAATGCGCGCCCATGTCCGCCGTGCATTATCGCCTCGAGGATGGGGTCGCCGTCCTCACGCTCGACAATCCGCCGGTCAATGCGCTGTCGCTCGCGGTGCGCGCCGGCCTGCTGCAGGCGCTTGAGCGCGCCGCGCAGGAAGAGGCGGTGGGCGCCGTGGTGCTCACCGGCGCCCACGGCAATTTTTCCGCCGGCGCCGACATCAGCGAAATCGCCTCGGGCGCGGTGCTCAAATCCCCCATCACGCGGGAGGTGCAGGCGTGCATGGAGGCACTCGCGAAGCCGCTCGTGGCGGCCATCGAGGGCGTGGCACTCGGCGGGGGCTTCGAGCTGGCGCTCACCTGTCACTGGCGGCTCGCGCGGCGCGACGCCCGCGTCGGGCTGCCGGAGGTGAAGCTCGGACTGATCCCCGGCGCCGGCGGCACGCAGCGCTTCACGCGCCTGGCGGGACCCGCGGCGGCACTCGAGGCGATCACCAGCGGCGCGCAGATCCCCGCCGAACGCGCGCTCGCGCTCGGCCTCATCGATGCGCTGGCCGACGACCTGCCGGCGGAGGCGATCGCGTATGCGCGCCAGGCGGCCGCCAGCCGCCGGCCGCTGCGCCGCGCTGCTGAGCTCGACGAGCAGGTGCGCAATGTCGATCCGCAGCTGTTCGCCGAGTTTCGCCGCAAGCTCAGCGCCAAGGCGCGCGGCCAGCTCGCGCCGGGGCGGATCATCGACAGCATCGAAGCCGCCTGTACGCTGGCGCCGCCGCAGGCCATGGCGCGTGAGCGCGAGTACTTTCTCGAATGCCGCGACAGCCCGCAGCGCGCGGCGCTGGTGCACCTGTTCTTCGCCGAGCGCGAGGCGCGCCGGATTGCGGATCTGCCGCCGCAGGTACAGCCGCTGCCGCTGCGCAGCGCGGCGGTGATCGGCGCGGGCACCATGGGCGGCGGTATCGCCATGAGCCTCGCCAACGCCGGCATCCCGGTGGTGGTGCTGGAGGCCTCGGCCGAGGCGCTCGAGCGCGGCCTGCGGCAGGTACGCGCGAACTACGAGGGTTCGGTGACGCGCGGCAGCCTGCCCCGCGAGCGCGCCGAGCGTGCGCTGTCGCTGATCCGCGGGGTGAGCGCCTACCAGGAGCTCGCCGCGGCCGACATCGTCATCGAGGCGGTGTTCGAGGATCTCACGGTGAAGCAGCAGGTGTTCGCGCGGCTCGACCAGACGTGCGCACACGCGGCGATCCTCGCCACCAACACCTCGACGCTCGACATCGACCGCATCGCCGACAGCACCTCGCGGCCGGCGCAGGTGGTGGGCACGCACTTCTTCAGTCCGGCGCACGTCATGAGGCTGCTCGAGAACGTCCGCGGCCGGCGTACCTCGGCGCAGACCATCGCCACGGTGATGGAGCTCGGCAGACGGCTCGGTAAGGTCGCGGTGCTCGCCGGCAACTGCGACGGCTTCATCGGCAACCGCATGCTCATGTTCTACGGCGCGGAAGCGGAGTTCCTGCTGGAGGAGGGCGCGACCCCCGAACAGATCGATCGGGTCATGGAGGGCTTCGGCTTTGCCATGGGGCCGCTCGCGGTGCGCGACCTCGCCGGCAACGACGTCGGCTTCATGATCCGCAAGGGCCGTCGCCTGCCTGCCGACGAGCGCTGGTCGCCGATCCTCGAGCGGCTGGTGGCACAGGGCCGCCTGGGGCAGAAGAGCGGCCGGGGTTTCTACCGCTACGAGGGACGCACGCGCATCCCGGACCCCGAGGTCACGGCGCTCATCGAGGACGTATCGCGCACGCTCGGCATCGAGCGCCGTGCGATTCCCGATGAGGAGATTCTCGCGCGGCTGCTGCACCCGCTCGTCAACGAGGGCGCGCGCATCGTGGCGGAGGGCATCGCGATGCGTCCCGGGGATATCGACGTCGTCTACGTGCACGGCTACGGCTTCCCCGCCTACCGCGGCGGACCGATGTTCTGGGCCGAGCAGGCGGGGCTGGCACGGGTGGTCGAGACCATGCGCCGCCTCGCGCCCAGCCACGGCGCGCGCTGGCGTCCGGCGCCGCTCCTGGAGCAGCTGGTGGCATCCGGCAAGGGCTGGGACAGCCTGGGCGCCCACGGGCAGGGCGCGCACGGGCAGGGCGCGCACGGGCAGGGCGCCTGACACCCATGCTTCGCCATAGCTGCGTCGCAGCGATGCTCGGCGCCGCGGCGCTGAGCATGGCCTGCCACGCCGAGACACCGGCGGCGACGCACGATTTGGGGCAGCTGCCGGCGAGCGTCGCGCAGTGGGCCGACGGCGCGCGCCTGCTTCCCGGCCTGGGTGACTTCCACCGTCCGATCACGAGCTCATCGGCCCTGGCGCAGCAGTACTTTGACCAGGGCCTGCGTCTGGCATGGGCGTTCAATCACGACGAGGCGGCACGCTCCTTCGCGCAGGCCGCACGCCTGGATCCGGCGTGCGCCATCTGCTACTGGGGCGTGGCGCTCACCGTCGGCCCGAATTACAACAGCTCCTCCATGGATGCCGTGCGCGCCCAGGTCGCCTGGGAAGCGCTGCACGAGGCGCAGGCGAACGCCGTCAGGGCCGCACCCGTCGAGCAGGCGCTGATCGGTGCGCTCGCGGCGCGCTATCCGACCGCCGACGCCATCGGCCCACGGAACCTCGATGCGGTGCAGAGCGCCTACGCGCGTGCCATGGAGGCGGTGGCTGCGCGTTTTCCGGATGACCTCGACGTGCAGACGCTGTGCGCGGAAGCCGAGATGAACGTGCATGCCTGGAAGCTATGGACGCCAGAGGGCACGCCGGTCGAAGGCACGCTCGCCATCGAGGCGCGGCTCGAGGCGGTGCTGCGCCGCGACCCCGCGCACCCCGGCGCGAACCACTACTACATCCACGTGATGGAAGGTTCATCGCACCCGCACGCGGCGCTGCCGTCCGCGCAACGCCTTGCCGGCATGATGCCCGGTGCCGGGCACATGGAGCACATGCCCTCACACATCATGGAGCGCATCGGGCGCTATGAAGCAGCGGCCGAAGCCAACCGCCGCGCGGTGCGCGCCGATCTGGCCTACCTCGCGACGGTGACCCCGCCGGATCACTACGCGATGTACCTGACCCATAACTATTCCTTCCTCGCCTACGCGGCGGCGATGGAAGGGCGCAAGGCCGAAACACTGACCGTGGTGCAGCAGCTGGCGGAGCACGCGCCGCTGTCGATGCAGCTCGCGATGGGCCAATCGGGCTGGAGCACGAGCCAGCAGTATGCGGCGCTAGTGCGTTTTGGCCTGTGGGACGAACTGATCGCGCTCGGACCGCCCGACGCCCGGGCGCCCGGCCTGACGGCCGCCTACCTCTACGGCCGCGGCGTCGCCCTGGCCGCGCGCGGGCACACCGATGACGCCCGCCACGCCCTCGATGAGCTGCGCGCGCTCGGTGAGGGCGTGCCGGCGGACTCGCAGGTGCTGCGCTCCATGTTGAGCATCGCGCAGCCGATCGTCGCGGCACGCATCGCCGCCACGCTTGCGCATAACGAGGAGGCCGTGACGCTCTTGCAGGAGGCGGTGGCTGCGGAAGATGCGCTGCCCTACAACGAGCCGCCGGAATGGTTCTTTCCCGTGCGTCACCTGCTCGGGGCGCAGCTGCTCATCGCCGCTCGCCCCGCGCAGGCCGAGCGCGTCTACCGCGAGGACCTCAAGCGCAACCCCGACAACGGTTGGGCGCTGTTTGGACTGGCAGCCGCGCTGCGCGCGCAGGGTGAGTCGCGCGCCGCGGCGCACGTGACGCACTCGCTCAGGCGCGCCTGGGCGCACGCCGATGTGCTTCTCGAGGGCTCGGCGTTCTGGTTCACGGGCGCCGATGTGACGACCTGCGAATGCCAGCGCACGCCATCAGCTCAGAGGCAATAATATTGCCAAACGGGGACTGAAAAAGGCAACAGGAGCAAGGTAATTGCACCATATAGGGCATAAGCTGCGCGCGGCAAACAGGCCGGAGATTCCATGGCGGTACAGGCTGTAGCCCCGACACCGACCCGCGAGGCGCAGGGCTTTCGTGCGGAGCCCGACTGGCGCAAGGTCGCCAGGCTCCTGCACACCTCGCGGGCGCTCGATGAGATCGAAGAGACCCGCCTGGTGCCCGAGCGCAAGGTGCTCTACCAATTCTCCGCCCGCGGACACGAGCTGCCGCAGATACTGCTGGGACTGCAGTTCACCGATGCGCACGACGGCGTGGCCGTCTACTACCGCTCGCGCCCGCTCATGCTGACGCTCGGTGTGAGTGCGGAAGACGCGGCCGCCGGGCCGCTGATGCGCGCGGATTCCTTCAGCGGCGGACGTGACATCGGCGTGGTGTTCAATCGTCCGGGCCGCGGCGGCCCGACGGTGCTGCCGGCGTGCGGTGGCGTGGGCACGCAGTACACCCCGGCCGCCGGCTGGGCGCAGGCGATCCGCTACCGTCACGACACGCTCGCCGATCCCTCCTATGCACGCAGCATCGCCGTGGTGCTCGGCGGTGATGCATCGACCGCGACCAACGGCTTCTGGTCGGCCCTGAATATCGCCACCACCCAGCAGCTGCCGCTGCTGTTCTTCATCGAGGACAACGGCTACGGGATATCGGTGCCGGCGCGGCTGCAGACCCCCGGCGGCAACATCGCCGCCAACCTGCGCTCCTTCAGCGGGCTCACGATCCTCGAGGGCGACGGTTGCGATCCGCGCGCGGTCGCCGCGCTGATCCCGCAGGCGGTCGAGCGCGTGCGTAGCGCGCGCGCGCCGCTGCTGCTGCGGCTGACGGTGCCGCGTCTGTCCGGACATTCCGGCCAGGACACCCAGGCGTACAAGTCGGCGCAGCTGCTCGGCGAGGAGCGCGCCCGCGACCCGCTGCGGCGGCTGCACGAGCTGCTGGTGCCGGCGGCGATGAGTGAGGCGGAGTGGCTGCAGCTCGCGGGCGATGCGCGCAGTGAGGTCGAGGGCGCGATCGGGCGTGCACTCGCACGAGCCCAGCCTGATGCGCGTCACCTGACCGACCACGTGTTCTCGGCGGCCGCCGGGGCCGCTGCCGCGCTGCAGGAGCAGGGCGGGCTCGCCCCGGAAGGCTACCGCCATGCGCGCTCGAGCGCGGTGGCGCGCCCCGAGGGTGCGCGCATCAACATGCTGACCGCGATCAGGCGCACGCTCGATGTGGAGCTCGCGGCCAATCCGCGCATGCTGGTGTTCGGCGAGGACGTGGGACCCAAGGGCGGGGTGCACGGCGCGACGCTCGGGCTGGCAGACAAGTACGGCGCGGCGCGCGTGTTCGACACCAGCCTCTCGGAGGAGGGCATCATCGGCCGCGCGGTCGGCATGGCACTCGCCGGGCTGCTGCCGGTCGCCGAGATTCAGTTCCGCAAGTACGCGGAGCCCGCGGCCGAGCAGCTCAACGACTGCGGCACGCTGCGCTGGCGCACGCACAACCATTTTGCGGCGCCGATCGTGGTACGCATGCCGGGCGGGTTCTTCAAGTGCGGCGATCCCTGGCACAGCCAGACCAACGAGGTAGCCTGGGCGCACGGCGTCGGCTGGCGGGTCGCCGTGCCGTCGAACGCCGAGGACGCGGTCGGCCTGCTGCGCGCGGCGCTGCGCGGCAACGATCCGGTGATCTTCTTCGAGCATCGCGCCATGCTCGACGGCGCCTGGGCGCGCCGTCCCTACCCGGGCGACGAGTTCGTCGTGCCCTTCGGGCAGGCGCGCACTGTGCGCGGCGGCAGCGAGGTCACGGTGGTCACCTGGGGAGCGATGGTCGAGCGCTGCGAGCTGGCCGCCGCCCGCTCACAGATTGAGGTCGAGCTGCTCGATCTGCGTACGCTCTCGCCCTGGGACTCACAGGCGGTGCGTACCTCGGTGGAAAAGACCCATCGCTGCCTCATCGTGCACGAGGACAACCGCACGGCCGCCTTCGGCGCGGAGATCGCGGCAATGCTCGCGGAGGACAGCTTCTTCAGCCTGGAGGCACCGCTGGTGCGTCTCGCCATGCCCGATATCCCGAGCCCTCACAGCCCGGTGCTGCTCGAGGCGGCGCTTCCGGACGTCGCGCACATCTGCCAGGCCATTCAGCGCCTGGCGAGCCTGTGAGGCCTGGCATGAGCGCCATGGTGGACATCCTCGCGCCGGCGGAACAGACCGAGGGCACGCGCTCGCAGGTGCTGCGGTGGCTGAAACAGGTCGGCGAGCGCGTGACGCAGGACGAGCCGCTCATCGAGCTCGAGACCGACAAGGTGACCGTGGAGGTCGCATCCCCGGCTGCCGGAGTGCTGCGCGAGATCCTCAAGCAGGAGGCCGACGAGATCGCCCCGGGGGAACTGCTCGGGCGGCTGGAATCCGCCGCGGCGTCCGGTGCGGATGCGACCGCGGGAGTTGCCGCGACGGGCGGCGCAGCCGGCCGCAGTGCGGAGCCAGCTCCGGCAGCCGCACGGCGTGCGGCCAGCGCGCCACTCACGCCGGGCGCCCCCGCCGCTGCCGGGCGCGGCGCGCCGCTCAGCCCGGCGGTGCGGCGCTTGCTCGGCGAGCATGGCCTCGAGGCGAGCGCCGTTTCCGCAAGTGGCGAAGGCGGGCGCATCACGGTGGAGGACGTGCTGCGCGCCGCGGCAGGCGGCGCCGCTGCGGCGAGCACAGGCGTCCCTGCCACGGCGGCTGCGCGGCCGGCAGCGGTGACGCCGGCGCCGCTCACGGAGCCCGCCGCCGGCGTGCGGCGCGTGCCGCACAGCGCGGTGCGGCGGCGTATCGCGGAGCACATGACGCACAGCCTGCTGCATACGGCGCCACACGTGACGACCGTGTTCGAGGCGGACTTGAGCGCGGTGCTGCAGGATCGCGCGCGCCAGCGCGAGGATTTCGCCGGCCGCGGCGTCGCGCTCACCCTGACGGCCTACTTCGTGCACGCCGCGGTGGCCGCCATCCGCGCGGTTCCTGAAGCCAACAGCCGCTGGACCGACAGCGCGCTGGAGATCTACGAGGCGGTGCACATCGGCATCGCCACGGCGCTGGAGGGCGTCGGCCTGGTCGTGCCGGTGCTGCGCGATGCGAACTCACTCGACCTGTTCGCTACCGCGCGCGGCATCGAAGACCTGGTGCGGCGGGCACGTGCCGGTGAGCTGTCGCCGGCAGACGTGCGCGGCGGCACCTTCACCATCTCGAACCACGGCGTGAGCGGCAGCCTGCTGGCGGCACCGATCATCATCAATCAGCCGCAGTCGGCGATTCTCGGCGTCGGCAGGCTCGAGAAGCGCGCGGTGGTGCTCGAGGAGGGCGATGAGGAGAAGATCGTGGTGCGACCGCGCTGCTACGTGAGCCTCACGCTCGATCACCGCGTCATGGACGGACATCAGGCGAACCATTTCCTGCAGACCTTCGTGCAGACGCTCGGCGCCTGGCGGGCGTAACTTAAGGACGAAGCGTGTCAGGCCAGCCGCGCGACGGCGAGCTCGAGCCCATCGAGCGCGCGAGCGAGGACGAGCTGCGCGCGCTGCAGCTCGCGCGGCTGCAGTGGTCGGTGCAGCACGCCTACCAGCACGTCGCCCCGTACCGCGCCAGCTGCGAGCGCGCCGGCGTTCACCCCGCGGATCTCAAGACGCACGCGGATCTGGCGCGCTTCCCGTTTACCGCCAAGGAGGATCTGCGCGCGCACTATCCGTTCGGGATGCTCGCGGTCGCTCGCGAGCAGCTCGCGCGGGTCCACGCCTCGAGCGGCACTACCGGCAGGTCCACGGTGGTCGCTTACACGCGCCGCGACCTGCAGACCTGGGCGGCGCTGGTGGCACGCTCGATCCGCGCCGCCGGTGGCCGCCGCGGCGACCTGGTGCACATCGCCTATGGCTACGGGTTGTTCACCGGCGGGCTCGGGGCGCACTACGGGGCGGAGCTGCTCGGCTGCACGGTCGTGCCCATGTCGGGCGGCCAGACGCACAAGCAGGTGCAGCTCATCTGCGACCTGAAGCCCGACCTCATCATGGTCACTCCCTCCTACATGCTGGTGATCGCCGAGGAGTTCCTGCGCCAGGGGTTGGACCCGGCGCGCACCTCGCTGCGCGCCGGGATGTTCGGCGCGGAACCGTGGAGCGAGGCGTTGCGCGCGGAGATCGAGTCCCGGTGCGCGCTCGCTGCGCTCGACATCTACGGGCTCTCGGAGATCATGGGACCGGGCGTGGCGAGCGAGTGTGTCGAGAGCAAGGACGGCCCGGTGATCTGGGAGGATCATTTCTACCCGGAGATCGTCGACCCGTTGAGCGGCGCGGTGCTGCCCGACGGCAGCGCCGGCGAGCTGGTGTTCACCACGCTCACCAAGGAGGCACTGCCGTTGATCCGCTACCGCACGCGCGATCTGAGTGCGCTGCTGCCGCCGACCGCGCGCGCCATGCGCCGCATGGCACGCATCAGCGGCCGCACCGACGACATGCTGATCATCCGCGGCGTCAACGTGTTCCCCAGCCAGTTCGAGGAGCTGCTCGTGCCGATCGCAGCGCTCGCACCTCAATACCAGCTCGAGGTCGGCCGCAGCGGACACCTCGACGAGCTCACCGTGAGCGTCGAGTGCCGGCCGCAGTTCGCCACTGAGCGCAGCTTGCGCCTGCAGGTGCAGCAGCAGCTCGAGCACGGTATCAAGTCGCTGCTGGGCATCACGTGCGTCGTGCGGGTTTGCGAGCCGGGGGCGATCGAGCGCTCCGCCGGCAAGGCGCGCCGCGTGATCGACCGGCGCTGAAGGCGCGCGGACCGGTAGCGGCAGTAATTGCCGAGATCGTGCGCGGGGACTGTGTGCGCCTGCGTCGCTTGTGGACGTGGGAGACCGGTCCGTTATTGCAATACCTGTCTCGTGAGTGTCACCGTTTGGCACGCCGGTGGATACGAGCAACTGATTGTATTGCCGTTCAAGGTACAAGTGTCCGTGCCACCATAGGTGGTGCTGGTCGCCGTATTGCCGGAATACGTGAATGTGAAATCATAAGGTCCGATATTCGTACTCTCGGCAAAATTCAGCTGCCCGGGGCCCGAGACAGTGATGACGTCAGATGAAGGACCCGAGTAAGAGTCGCAGGTCGACGTAATCGGACCCGCCCAGGTGCCGACCCAGGGGTTCGAGGTCAGTGTCAGCGCGGCCTCCGGGCCACAGCACGGACCAGTGATCGGGGTCCCGTTGTCAGTGAAATAAGAATTTGTTTGCGCCACATTACTATTGTTCCAACCGATCTCCGCTCCCAGCGCCCCTGCGGGGGCAGGCGATGAGGCGACGACCCAATAGGATTGGGCGGTACTCAGCGATGGGTTATTCGTCGAAACAAACGTCGTGAGGGGTGATACCACAGAGGAGTTAAACGCACCGACAGTGGCGGTCAGCGTATCGAGCAACGTGCCGGGCGTGCCCGCGTTGTTGGTATAGATAGAAAGGGTTACGCTTCCGCTCGATCCACTGAGAGAACCCATGGGCGCGCTAATTGACGCCAGGTTCCCTGAGGCAGTTGGAGTGAACAAGAAGCCGTAGCTGTAATTGTCATTCGCATCTTCCTGGCCGAAAACGCGATAACCCACACTAATTGAGGTATCCCCGCCGGTATTGTCAAACAGGACATTGCCGGTAGTCCCGGCGCACGCCGGCACGCTGGCTGCCGGGAGGTTCAACGCGTCGGTCGTAATGGGCGTCTTTCCCGCGATGATGTTGACGTCGTAGTACAGGTGATCGAACCGCATCAGCAAGGTTCCGGAGGGATTCTGATCCGCGACGGGCGGCGTTCCAGCTATGAAATCTACGGCGGTAGCCGGCGCGTTCACTAGCCCGTTCACGTATTGCACACCATTCCAAAGTGTGTTGAGAGTGCAGTTGTAACTACCCGCGGCGAAGTAGGCCGTGCTCTGGGTGATGTAGCCTTGAATGGTCGACACTACGCCGATGCCGGTTTTGTCGACGATCTGTCCCGCAACGGTTAACCGGGTGAACACCGTCTGCAGGTTAGTGAACTCGCCACTGATGTAGTTGGCATTCAAGCCGACCTGCGCAGCACCCTGTACCACTACCGATGGGTGGTTGCCTTTACCAGCGGGTGGTGGGTCGGGCTTACACGCCACCGTTACGTCGATGAGGGTGTTGCCTTCGGGAATGTTGGATTCGATGCCGGGCAATGGTCCCCAGGCGACGATCGGACCATTCGAATCGCCGCAAGCCGGGTTGGAATTTGCAGGAAGCGTCGCGCTCGGGCTGACGATGAAGGTAGTTAAGGTGTTGTTGATGTTCAGATTGACCGCCTGGGCCGTGATCTTCGCGACATTGAATCCCGCCCCGCTGGGCCCCGATTTGCCGCAGATATTGCTCGGCAGCACCACGTGGGGCATGTTGGAGCAGTAATTGCCGAGATCCAGCGTCTCCGCTGCGCAGCTCCAACCCTCCCCATTGTTCGTGACGCGCGGGTCGGCTGCTATCGCGCAGCTGTCCACGACAATGCTGGCGGTTAGCGGAATATTGGCGGTGCCCGGGCCGGTAATATCCAATGAGAGCTGCGGAAGAATGGGGCAGCCGGAGGAGTTGTTGATGCAGCTGTCCGCCGGCGCATAGCCCCCCACCGGCGTAGAGCCCGAGTTCGTCACCGCCAGACCCGTCGGAATGCTGACACCCTTGCTGACGCTCGCGAACGGCTTGGTGTCGGAGCTTCCCGACGGGGGTGCGGAAAATTCCAGAATCTGCCCGGGAAGTTGCCCGACGAAGACGTACTGGCTGCCCTGGAAAGTGCCGACCTTCAGCCTTGTCAGGCCGAGCCCGAGGTTTATCGCGTAGGGCGTGATGAATGCGTTCTTGGCCGAGTCGAAATCCAGGATCCTGCCGCCGGCCGTTGAGAAAAGCAGGGTCACGTGCTGCGTGTTGGGATCCTGCGCCACGTCCATTCCGACCGCCACGGGGGGGATCCTCGAGATTGCCTGGGTCAGGAACTGCGCCTGCGTAACCACCGTGGAAGTGGGGCCGTGCAGCGGGCTCTGCGCAGCAAGGACGTCTTGAATGTCCATCTGCGAATAGCGGATCACTCGCGTGTTGAACGTATCGCCGACCAGCACGAGCAGGTCGAGCGGGTTCCACGCGGGTGGTGCTCCGCTGACCGGGGTCGCCGCGGTGCCGGCCACCAGGACTTCCGCCAACGCCAGGGTCGTAACGGGTTTGCCGGTGAGCTGATCATTGAACGTGTCATCGATGAGAAGCGGCGCGCCGTACGTGCCCGCGTTCGCGTTGCCGCTGGGAATGATTGGGAGTACCCACACGCCCGGCGTGCCCCAGACGCTGCTGGGCGAAATCACGTACACGTTGCCGGCGCTATCCGCTGCCAGGCCCATCGGATACGGAGGTCCGGAGCCCTTGCCCGACCAGGAGAAGATCAGGGACGGGGTTTGATAGCTCGGGCCCGGGAGGCGCCAGATTTTATGCTGTTCGGCATCCGCGTAAATCAGATCCAGCGTGCTGGTTACGGGGTTCGTGACCCACGTGAGCGCGCTGTAAAAATTCCTCGGCGTGCCGCCCGTATAGAGCGGATTCGTGGCCGCGATCGCTGCGCTGATCGGATTCGGCATCGTCAGGCTGTCGACCGAGCCGTTGGGGAAGGCATTCGTGAACGCCACCGTGAGCTGCTGCGGAGGCGAGGGAAGCGGCGCCGTGTAAGCCACCGCGGAGCTCAGCAGTGCGACGGCCGCGACCGCGTACCGTGCGCGAAGAGGCCACGCCGTCCGCGCTTTTCCGCTAACAAGTCTCGCCCCGGAATGGCTGCGCATGCCTGCTCCCCGTAAATTCTTTTATGCCAGCATTTCCTGGTGTGCCGATCCACCCAGGCTTTGTTCTCTTTATACTACGCTAGCACAGTCATTGTCGCAGATGCCACCGAGCAACAGGCGCCACTTTGCACTGTTGAGTGACACTGTTAAGTGACGCGTCGACTTCATGTCTATCTCGCTGCAGAGATGTGCGGCGCAGCAGCGACGGTTGCCGCTGGCGATGACGTCGAGCCATTTCCATAACGCTCGCGGCGATGCAGCATGTCCAGGTACTGTTGTGCCAGGCTTCGATAGACCCACTCCGCGCCGCTGTTCTTGTTCAGCACCCCACAGCCGTGCGTGAGTCGCGCTTCCGCCTCGGGGTAGCGCCCGAGCCCAGTGAGCGCAGCGCCCTCGATGCTCTCTGCGATCGCGGTGCGCCAGTGATCAGCCGACAGCGCGGCCGTGAAAATGCCCCTCGCACTCTGCGCCAACTCGAGCGCCTCCGGATACTTGCCCTCGGCGACCCTGAGGGCCGCAAGCATCATCAGGCTCGAGGCAATCTCGGGCGATTCGTCGTTGAACAGCCGCCGCCGCATCGCGAGTCCTTCCTGGAGATACCGGTCGGCTTGGCCGTAATCGCCGGCCATCGTCAACCCGAAACCCATTACGTTCAACACGACAGCAATCTCAGGATGATCCCCGGAGTACGCCTTGCGGTAAATCGCCAGCACATGGCGCATGTTCTCGAGCGCCTCATGTGTTTCGCCACGGTCGTACTGCACGCCGGCGAGATTGAATAGCGCTCGCCCGAATTCCGGGTGGCTTTCACCCTGCTGGTCGCGGTGAATCTCCAGTGATTGCCGCAGCAGCGCCTCCGCGCCGGCAAGATCACCCTTGCTCTGCAGCACGAACGCGACGTTCTCGAGCTCGGTTGCGACGTACGGGTGCTTGTCGCCGAGCAGACGCCGGTACATCGCGAGCGATTCCCGATAGAACTTCTCGGCGTTGTCCAAGTCACCGTTTTCGTCGAACACGAACCCCATGTCGTTGAGCACTTCCGCGAGATCCGGATGCGGCTCGTTGCCGCACAGCTCTCGCTGCACGGCCAGTGCGCGCTGCATCAGCGGGATCGCGGCGCCGGGGTTGCCGCCTCGAGTTATCGTACGGGCGAGATCCTTTAGCGTGCGCGCAACGTCTGCATCCTTAGTGCCATAGAGCGCTTGCCGCAGATTGAGGGACTGGCGCAGAGTCTTCTCGGCATCTGCATAGTGGCCTTCCAAATCGAGCAATGTGCCGAGCCCGGCGAGTGAATTCCCGAGGTCCACTTGGCTTTGCCGGTCCTGCGGACGCGAGGAGGCGATGCGGATCGCTTCGCGGTAGGCCTTCTCGCCGGCGTCGAACTCGGCCTGCAGAGCCAATAGATCACCCTGATGGCTCAGTGATTCGGACAGCTCCAGGGGATCGATCCCCGGCAGACGATGCCGAGTCGCCACCGCCCGATCGAGCAGCGGTCTCGCCTCCTTATAAAGCCCGAGCCCCATGTAAACCGTGCCGACCGTGTCCATCAGTGTGGCCTGGATCGCCGGCTGCCGTGCGAGCTCCCGGTCGATCCGCGCCGCGCCCTTGTCGAGCATTTCCCGCGCCGTGACGGTATTGCCGCGCGCCTCGCTCGGGTCCGAAATCTTGAAGAGATCGACGAGGAACTTCGTGGTCTGGTTCGCCGTCTCGGCTTCCGCTTCCGCGCGCATGGTTTGTTTCTGCGCGATGCTGCGCTGGATGAGCGCATAGACGGCAAGTGCGCTGGTCAGCACCATGCCGGCAGTGGCTCCGCCGGCGATGATGGCGAGCCGGCGGTTGCGGCGCTGCTGCTCACGTCTGCGCAGCGCGTCGAAGCCAACCCCGAGCACTCCGGCGATCAGCTTCAGTTTGGCGGCGAATCGTCCGTCCTTGCCGGGTCGCGCGTCTGCGGCGATCGGCTCGGTGCGCGAACTGCCGAGCGTGCCGTCGGCGGCGAGTTGGAACCTCAGCGCCGGCGGGAAGCACTCCTCATCCTCGCGCCCGGGTATGTCGGTGGCGTTCGGCTCGCCCGCGACGATCAGGCAGAAGATCCGATCCTCGCGACCGAGGCGCTTGAACGCCAGGATCTCCTCGTTGACCCACTTCGAGCGCGCGGCGTTCGGCGAACAGATGACGATCTGGCAGGCGGACTCGCGCAGTGCCGTAGTGATGACTTCGCCGAGATCGGTGGCCGAGGCAAGCTCTTCGCGGTCCCGAAACACGGGATTGAGGCGTCGTGGTACCTCGCCGCGGCTGGTGTGCGTGCCGACAAGTTGTCGGGGGGGTCGATAGGATTCGAGCGACTTGTGCAGCCAGATCGCCCAGAGCTCGTCGCGATGGCTATAACTGATGAACGCCTTGTAGCGGGACTCGCTCAGACGCCTCTCCCCCGAGGGCGGTGCCCACCCGATTGTTGTTTAAACCTCTGCGGGTCGCCGTAGCGCCGCACTAACCGCAACCGCAATCCGTCCGCGGCAGAAGTTCGAGCCTCTCTCCGGCGCACCCGGTTGTCAAGCAAGGCCGAACGCGCGCCTCAGGACACCATCAAGCGCCGTGGCGACTCCATTAAGCGCCTTAAGTCACAAAGTGGCAGGTGGTGTTGAGTTGTCACCTGAGTCGATTTGTTTTGGCCGTGCACACCCAGTACCGCTGCGGCTGTTGCGGCACCAGGGCCTGCCAATAGATGCCGCGTCGCCCCGGCGAAGCGCTCGCTAGCGCTGCGCCGCAGCGCTTTAGAACTCGTGTGCTACCCTTGTGTCCTATCAGCGACGGCGTACGGCAGCATGTATACCCAGGCGCTCGACAACGACGGGAAGCCGGTGCCGGCAGCGGCCGGTGAGGCGCTGGAGCGCGCGGTGCGCTTCCAAGCGCGCATCGATGCGGACGAGAAGATCGAGCCCAAGGACTGGATGCCGGAAGCCTACCGCCAGACACTGATCCGCCAGATCTCGCAGCATGCGCACTCGGAGATCGTCGGCATGCTGCCCGAGGGCAACTGGATCACGCGCGCACCGACACTCAAGCGCAAGGCGGTGCTGATCGCCAAGGTGCAGGACGAAGGCGGCCACGGCATGTACCTGTACAGCGCCGCCGAGACGCTCGGCATCGAGCGCGAGGAGATGTTCCGGCAGCTGCTGTCGGGGGCGGCGAAGTACTCGAGCATCTTCAACTATCCGACGCTCACCTGGGCGGACATCGGCGCCATCGGCTGGCTGGTGGACGGCGCGGCCATCATGAACCAGATTCCCATCTGCCGCTGCTCCTACGGACCGTATGCGCGCGCCATGGTGCGCATCTGCAAGGAGGAGAGCTTTCACCAGCGGCAGGGCTTCGAGATCATGCTCACCCTGGCGCGTGGCAGCCGCGAGCAGCGCGCCATGGCGCAGGACGCGCTCAATCGCTGGTGGTGGCCCTCGATCATGATGTTCGGGCCGAGCGATGCCGACTCGAAGCACACCGCGCAGTCGATGCGCTGGAAGATCAAGCGCTTCAGCAACGACGAGCTGCGGCAGAAGTTCATCGACGTCACCGTGCCGCAGGCACAGTTCCTCGGTCTGAGCATTCCCGACCCGCTGCTGCGCTGGGACGAAGGCGCGCAGCACTACCTCATCGGGCCGATCGACTGGGCCGAGTTTCACGCGGTGCTCAAGGGCCACGGGCCCTGCAACCGCGAGCGCCTGGAGGCGCGCCGCGCGGCTCACGAGGCGGGACTGTGGGTGCGCGAGGCGGCCGCGGCGCACGCGGCGAAGCAGCGCGCCCGCACGGCGCAGGTCGCCTGAGCCTCAGGAGCGACATCATGAGCAACGACTGGCCGCTGTTCGAGGTCTTCATCCGCTCGCGCGCCGGGCTCGAACACAAGCACGTCGGCAGCCTGCACGCGGCCGACGCGCGTATGGCCGTCGAGCACGCGCGCGACGTCTACACCCGCCGCCTGGAGGGGGTGAGCATCTGGGTGGTGCGCTCGGCGGACATCGTGGCGTCCGACCCGGGCGAGGCGGAGGCGCTGTTCGAGCCGGCGCGCGACAAGGTGTATCGCCACCCCACCTTCTACGCGATTCCGGAGGAGGTGAAGAACCTGTGAGCGCCGCGCCGCCGCTCGCGGCTGGTGCGCCGCGCAGTGCCGCCCGCGCGGGCGAGACCACGCTCGAGGCCGCGCGGCTCTGCTACGTGCTGCGCCTCGGCGACACCTCGCTGGTGCTCGGCCAGCGCCTCGGCGAGTGGATTGGTCACGCGCCGGCACTCGAGGAGGAGCTCGCGCTCGCCAATCTCGCCCTCGATCTGGTGGGACAGGCGCGGCTGCTGCTCAGCTACGCGTGCGAGCTCGAGGGTGCCGGGCGCGATGAGGACGCGCTGGCGTTCCTGCGCGATGCGCCGCAATTTTTCAACCTGACACTGGCCGAGCAGCCGAACGGGGATTTCGCCCACACCATCGTGCGACAGTGGCTGCTGGATAACTGGCAGCTCGAGATCTACCAGGCACTGGCACATTCCACTGACACCCGTCTCGCCGCCATCGCTGCCAAGGCCGTGAAGGAGACGCGCTATCACCACCGCTTCAGCAGCGGCTGGCTGATCCGCCTCGGCGACGGCACGGTGGAGAGCCGCCAGCGCGTGCAACGCTCGCTCGATGAGCTGTGGGCACTGACGGACGAGCTGTTCACACCCGATGAGGTGGACGAGCGCGCGAGCGCAGCGGGCATCGCCCCGTCACTTACCGAGCTCGAGCCGCGCTGGTCGGCGCGCATCGACCAGGAGCTGCACGCGGGCACGCTGCAGCGCCCGGCGCGACAGCCGTACCCGTGGCACGGCAAGCGCGGCGTGCACAGCGAGCACCTGGGTCACGTGCTCGGGGAAATGCAGCACCTGCAGCGCACCTACCCGGGTGCGCGCTGGTGACGGCGGAGCCGCGCGCAATGACCGCTGCCACCGCCGATCCGGACGATCGTGAGCGGCAGGTCTGGGAGTTGCTCGCGAGCGTGCCCGATCCGGAAATCCCGGTGCTGAGCATCGTCGACTTAGGGATCGTCAGGCACGTACAGCGCGCGGGCGACGGACGCCTGCGCGTCGGCCTGACGCCGACTTATACCGGTTGCCCGGCGACCGAGGTGATCCGCGCCACGGTGCGTGCCGCGCTCGACGAGGCCGGCTTCGCCGATGCGATTCTCGAAGAGGTGCTGTCGCCGCCCTGGACGAGCGACTGGCTGACCCCGGCGGGACGGGAAAAGCTGCGCGCCTTCGGCATCGCCCCGCCCGAGGACGCGGTCGCGAGTCCCGGCCGCCTGCGGCACGCTGCGCCGGTCAGCTGTCCGCGCTGCGGCAGCCGGCACAGCGAGCGGCTCTCCGAATTCGGCTCGACGCCGTGCAAGGCGCACTACCGCTGCGGCGCGTGCGGTGAGCCTTTCGATTACTTCAAGTGCCTGTGAGATGCTGAAGTTCCATTCGCTGCGGGTCGCGCAGGTGACGCCCGACGCCGAGGACGCGGTGTCACTCGCGCTCGAGGTGCCCGCGGCGCTGCGCAGCGAGTACCGCGGCAGTCCCGGGCAGCACGTGGTGGTGCGCGCCACCATCGAGGGCGAGGACACGCGCCGCACCTACTCGCTGGTGAACGTCCCGGGCGAGTGGCCGCTGCGTATCGTGCCGCGGGTGCACGCGCACGGGCGCATGTCGCGCTATCTCGCCGAGCAGCTGTGCGTTGGGGATGCGCTCGAGGTTCTGCCGCCGAACGGCAGCTTCACGCCGCGCTCATCCCCGCAGGGCGCCGAGACCTACGTGGCCTTTGCCGCCGGCTGTGGCATCACCCCGGTGCTGTCGGTCGTCGGCGCGCTGCTGGCCTGCGAGGCGACGCGCGTCATCCTCTTCTACGGCAACAGCGGCACGGCCCGCACGATGTGCCTGGAAGAGCTGCTGGGCCTCAAGGACCGCCATCTCGGGCACCTGGCGCTGCACTTCGTGATGAGCCGCGAGCCGCAGGAAGTCGAGCTCTACAACGGCCGGATCGATGCGGCACGCGTGCGCAGCTTCGCTGCGACGCTGTTCGAGCCGCGCGCGGTGCGCGAGTACTTCGTGTGCGGCCCGGGCGACATGATCGAGTGCGTGAGCACCACATTGCGTGAGCTGGGTGTGGATGCGGCGCGAGTGCACGCCGAGCATTTCACCGTGGCGGGCGCTGCTACCGCGGCGCCCGCCGAACCGGCGCCCGTCGGCAGCGGGCAGGCGGCGGTCGCGCCGGCCGCGATCGCCGCGGCGGCGGCGCCGCGCGTGACCGATGCCACCGCCGCCGAAGTCACCATCATCATGGACGGCCGGCGGCGCTCCTTTACCATGCGGATGGATGACGAGACCGTGCTCGAGGCGGCGGCGCGCGCCGGTATCGAGCTGCCGTTCTCCTGTCGTGCCGGCGTGTGTTCCACCTGCCGCACCAAGGTGATCCGCGGCGCGGTGGAAATGGCGCAGAACTACGCGCTGGAGGACTGGGAGCTCGAGCAGGGCTACGTGCTGGCCTGCCAGTCGCGCGTCAAGAGTCCTGCGCTCGAGCTCGACTACGACGAGAAGTGAGCGGCGGGAGTCACCGGTGAGCTATCAGACCATTATGTTCGAGGTGAGCGGCGCGGTTGCGCGGCTCACCCTGAATCGTCCCGAGCGCCTCAACAGCTTCAACGCGCAGATGCACGCCGAGGTGCGCACGGCGCTCGCCGCGGTGCAGCCTGCCGCGGCGCGCGTGCTGGTGATCACCGGCGCCGGGCGCGGCTTTTGCGCCGGGCAGGACCTCAACGACCGCGCGGTGGCACCCGGTGCGGCGCCTCCCGACCTGGCCGAGTCGATCGAGCAGCACTACAAGCCGCTGGTGCTCGCACTGCGCGCGCTGCCGCTGCCGGTGATCGCGGCCGTGAACGGCGTCGCGGCCGGCGCGGGCGCCAACATCGCGCTCGCCTGCGACCTGGTGGTGGCGGCGCGCTCGGCGACTTTCGTGCAGGCGTTCGCCAAGCTCGGCCTGGTCCCCGATTCGGGCGGCACCTGGTTCCTGCCGCGCCTGGTCGGCACGGCGCGCGCGCTCGGGCTCGCGCTGCTCGGCGACAAGCTGCCGGCGGAACAGGCGGCCGAGTGGGGACTGATCTGGCGCTGCGTGGAAGACGGCGAGCTCGCCGCGGTCGTCGCCGCACTGGCGCAGCAGTTTGCGGCCGCACCGACGCGGGGACTGGCGTGCACCAAGCGGGCGATCTACGAGGGGCTGGGTCGCACACTGGCGCAGCAGCTCGACGTGGAGCGTGATTTTCAGGGCGAGCTCGGCCGCAGCGCCGACTACGCGGAAGGGCTGGCCGCGTTCGCCGCGAAGCGCGCGCCGCGCTTCAGCGGGAGTTGAGCCATGAACGAGGCGAGCGCTGCGACTGCCGCAGCTCAGCGCCGTGCCGAGCGCGCCGCGGGCGCGCTGTTCGCGCGCGATCGCGCTTCGCAGTCGCTCGGCATGCGCCTCGAGGGGGTGCGGCCCGGCTGGGCGCGGGTCGCCATGCGCGTGCGGCCGGACATGATCAACGGCCACGGTGTGTGTCACGGGGGCATCCTGTTCGCGCTCGGCGACAGCGCGTTCGCCTTCGCCTGCAACTCGCACAACGACGCCACGGTGGCCGCCGCGGCAACAGTCGACTACCTGGCGGTGGCGCGCGAGGGCGATGAGCTGAGCGCCGAGGCGAGCGAGCTATGGCGCACCCGGCGCAATGGCCTGTACGAAGTGGTGATCGCCAACCAGCGCGGCGAGCGCCTGGCGTTGTTTCGCGGCCGGTCCTACCGCATCGACGGACAGGTCGTCGGCGAGGAGTGAGGCATGCAGCTGCAGAGTTTCGTCGGCGGCAGGTGGCAGGCAGGGCTCGACGAGGGCGTGGCGCTGCGCGATGCCACCACCGGCGAGGTCATCGCCCGTGCCGGCGCGGTCGGCCTGGATACACGCGCCATGCTCAGCTATGCGCGCGAGGTGGGCGGCCGCAACCTGCGCCGCCTCACGTTCCATGAGCGCGCGGCGCTGCTGAAGGCGCTGGCGCGCTTCCTGACCGATCACAAGGACGAGTTCTACGCGCTCTCCTACGCCACCGGCGCCACCAAGTCGGATGCGTGGATCGACATCGACGGCGGGATCAGCACGCTGTTCGTGTACGCGAGCAAGGGCACGCGCGAGCTGCCCGACGGCACGGTGTACCTGGATGGTGCGGTGGAGGCCCTGTCGAAGGGCGGCAGTTTCGTCGGCCAGCACCTGTGCGTGCCGCTCGAAGGTGCCGCGGTGCACATCAACGCCTTCAATTTTCCCGTGTGGGGCATGCTGGAGAAGCTGGCGCCGGCGCTGCTCGCCGGCGTGCCGGCGATCGTCAAGCCGGCAACGCAGACCTGCTACCTCACCGAGCGCGTGTTCCGGCGGATCGTCGAGGCGGCGATCCTGCCGGCGGGGGCGGTGCAGCTCATCTGCGGCGGCGTGGGCGATCTCTTCGAGCATCTCACCTGCCAGGACGTGGTGTGCTTCACGGGCTCTGCCGCCACCGCGCTCAAGCTGCGCCAGCACCCGGTCGTCACCGCCAACTCGGTGCGTTTCACTGCCGAGACCGATTCACTGAATTCCTCGATCCTCGGGCCGGACGCCGCGGCCGGCACGCCGGAGCTGGAGCTGTTCGTGCGCGAGGTGGTGCGCGAGATGACCGTCAAGGCGGGGCAGAAGTGCACCGCCATCAGGAAGGCGATCGTGCCGGCGGCGCGCGTCGCGGACGTGCTCGAGGCACTGCGCGCGGCCACGGCTGAGGTGGTGGTGGGTGATCCGCGCCTGCCGAACGTGCGCATGGGGCCGGTGGCCTCCCTCGGCCAGCGTCGCGAGGTGCTCGAGCAGCTCGCGCGCCTCACGCGTGAGGCGCAAGTCATCTGTGGCGGGGCCGGGCAGGTGCAGCCCGTAGGCGCGGATGCCGAGCGCGGCGCGTTCGTCGCGCCGACCCTGTTGTACTGCCGCGATGCCGGCAACGCGCGCGCCGTCCACTCGGTGGAGGCATTCGGTCCGGTGTGCACGCTGCTCGCCTACGACGGCGTCGAGGAGGCGATTGCGCTCGCGCGCGCGAGCGGCGGCAGTCTCGTCGGCTCGATCTTCAGCGCCGACGATGCGATCGCGGCGCGCCTCGCGCTCGGTCTCGCCCCTTATCACGGCCGCATCGTGGTCGTGAACCGTCACTGCGCCAAGGAGTCCACCGGCCACGGATCCCCGCTGCCGCACCTGGTGCACGGTGGCCCCGGGCGCGCCGGGGGCGGTGAGGAGATGGGCGGGATCCGCGGACTGATGCACTACATGCAGCGCACCGCGCTGCAGGGTACCCCCGACGTCATCACGGCCGCGGGCGCTCGCTGGGTGCGCGGCGCACGCGAGCTCGACCCCGGCACTCACCCCTTCAGGAAACCCTTCGGCGCGCTCGCCATCGGCGATACGTTCCACTCGCGCGAGCGCGAGGTTACGGTGGCGGACATCGAGCGGTTCGCCGACGTTTCCGGCGACCGCTTCTACGCGCACATGGACGAGGTGCAGGCCGCGCGCAATCCGCTGTTCGGCGGCCGCGTGGCGCACGGCTACTTTCTGGTGGCGGCGGCGGCCGGCCTGTTCGTCGACCCGCCCTATGGCCCGGTACTCGCCAACTTCGGGATCGACGGCCTGCGCTTCCTCAAGCCCGTCAAGCCCGGCGACCGCATCAGGGTGCGGCTCACCTGCAAGGAGAAATCCCTGCGTGCCGGCGCCGGCTACGGCGAGGTGCGCTGGGATACCGCCATCACCAATCAGCACGGCGAAGCGGTGGCGAACTACGACGTGCTCACCATGGTCAGCGAGCAGGCGCAATCCTGAAGGCGTGCCCGCGCGTCGATACCGCCTTCACCAGCGCCCACACCGCATCGCCGCGACGCAGCTTCAGCGCCTGCCGCGCGCCGGTGGTGATGCGTGCTAGCACCACGGCGCCGCCCACGTCGCAGCGCACCAGCACGGCCCCGCGCCCATCGTCCTCGATCGCAATTACTGTGCCGGCCAGCGCGTTGCGCACCGACAGCCCCTGCACCGGCTGCGTCGCGAGGATCACGTCGCGGGCCAGCAGCTGCAGCCGCACGCGCGCCCCGGGATCGACGCCGCTCAGACTCACCTGCAGCGTCCCGCGGCCCACGGCGAGCTCCGCGGTGCCGAGCGCCGGGTCGAGCCGCGTCACCACTCCCTCGACGACGGCGCCGGCCAGCTCCGTACCGATGATGCTGGTGAGCTCCGGGCGCAGGCTCATCTCGTTCACCGTGCCGTGTGCCGGCACGCGGCCGCCATCGACCAGCACCAGGTGCGTGGCGAGGCGCAGCACCTCCTCGAACTGGTGGCTCACGTACACCATCGGGATCGCCAGCTGATCGCGCAGCGACTCGAGGTAGGGCAGCACCTCCTCACGGCGCGCGGCGTCGAGCGAGGCGAGCGGCTCATCGAGCAGCAGCAGGCGCGGCTGCGACAGCAGCGCGCGCCCGAGTGATACGCGCTGGCGCTCCCCGCCGGAGAGCTGGCGCGGCCGCCGCCCGAGCAGCGGCGCGAGACCGAGCAGCGCCGTCACCTCCTCGAAGCCGATGGCGGCGGGGCAGAGCGCGCGGCGCGCCCCGTAACGCAGGTTGCCCGCCACGGTCAGGTGCGGGAACAGCCGCGCATCCTGGAACACGTAGCCGATGCGGCGCCGCTCGGGCGGCACCGCGATCCGTGCGCGGGTGTCGGTGAGCACCGCGTCGTCGAGGCGCACCTCGCCGGCGTCGGGCGCCAGCAGCCCCGAGATGATATTGACCAGGGTGGTCTTGCCACTGCCCGAGCGGCCGAACAGTGCGACGACCCCCGGGACCGGAGCGGCAAATTCCGCCTGCAGCGCGAAGCCCGGCCAGCGCTTGCTCACGGAGACGTGCAGGGTGCCCATGGCGGTGAGCGCGTTCAGCGGCCGAGGAAACGCCGTACACGCCGCACCAGCAGCTCCGCGGCGAGCAGTCCGCCGAGGCCGAGCGCGAATGACAGCACCGCGAGCCGCAGCGCCAGTGCGTCCCCGCCCGGGGACTGCATCGCGGTGTAGAGCGCGAGCGGCAGCGTGCGGGTGACGCCGGGAATGTTGGCGCCGAAGGTGATCACCGCACCGAACTCGCCAAGTCCGGCGGCGAAGGCGGTGACCGCGCCGGCGAGGATCCCCGGGAGCATCAGCGGCAGCGTCACCGAGACGAAGCGATCGAGCGCGCGCGCCCCGAGCGTGCGCGCCGCCTCTTCCAGCCCACGGTCGACGTTCTCCAGCGACAGGCGGATGGCGCGCACCATGAGCGGAAACGTCATCACCGCGGTGGCGAGCGCGGCTCCGGCGGTGGTAAAGGGCAGCGCGATGCCGAACTCACGGCGCAGCCAGGCGCCGAGCGGACCGTGCACGCCAAACAGCAGCAGCAGCGCGTAGCCGACCGCGACCGGCGGCAGCACCAGCGGCAGGTGCACGAACGCATCGAGCAGCATGCGCCCGGGGAAGCGGGCACGGGTCAGCAGCCACGCCGCCAGCAGCGCCAGCGGCAGACTGATCGCGACGCTGCGCGCGGCGACCTCGAGGCTCAGACGCAGCGCGTCGAGCTCGGCGGCGCTTACGGATTGGTCCATGGGGGGACGGCAGGCGCTGTTGTTGTTACCGCGCCAACTGTCTCATGGGGGCCTGGCGCCGGCCAGACCTAAGCGGCGCCGCGGAACGCGCGGCCGCGGCGTCGCGCGGCGCAGCTGCGCGCCTGCCTCAGGCGACCAGCGCCGTGCGCAGCTCGATCGGTGAGCGCGGCGGGGGTGCGAGCGCGTGAGCGGCGAGGCCCTTTTGCTCGAGCCACTCGCGGTTGAACAGCCGCGACTGATACCGGGCGCCGCCGTCGCACAGCACGGTGACCACGGTGTGACCGGGGCCGAGCCCGCGGGCCACCTGCACCGCGGCGGCGACGTTGATGCCGGAGGTGCTGCCGAGGAACAGCCCGTCCTCGTACAGCAGCCGGTAGACCCAGTGCACGCTGTCGGCGTCCTCGATCAGCACCGCCGCATCGATCGGCGCACCCGCGAGGTTGGCGGTGACGCGCCCGATGCCGATGCCTTCGGTGATCGAGCCGCTGCCGGTGGCCTTGAGCGTGCCGGTGCGCACCCACGCGTACAGGCTGCTGCCCGGCGGGTCCGCGAGCACGCAGCGCACCGCAGGGCGTCGCGCCTTGAGCGCGCGCGCCACCCCGCCGAACGTACCGCCGGTGCCGGTCGCGGCCACGAACGCATCGATGCGCCCGTCGGTCTGAGCCCAGATCTCCGCTCCCGTGGTGCGCTCGTGGATGTCGCGGTTGGCGGTGTTGTCGAACTGGTTGGACCAGATGGCGCCGGGGAGTGCCGCGGCGAGGCGCTGGGCGACTTTCTGGTACTGGTTCGGGTTGCTGTAGGGAACGACCGGGACCTTGTGTACCTCGGCGCCGAGCATCTCCAGCAGGCGGTACTTCTCCGGGGACTGGTTGTCCGGCATGACGATCACGCAGCGGTAGCCGCGCGCGTTGCAGACGTGCGCCAGCCCGATGCCGGTGTTGCCGGCGGTGCCCTCGACGACCGTGCCGCCGGGCAGCAGCTCGCCGCGCTCCTCCGCCGCCGCCACCATGGCGCCGGCGGCGCGATCCTTCACCGAGCCGCCCGGGTTCATGAACTCGGCCTTGCCGAGGATCTCGCAGCCGGTCGCGGCGCTCGCTGCCTGCAGGCGCACCAGCGGCGTGTTGCCGATCGCGCCAACGAAGCCGTTCAGCGCGCTCACGCCAGCGCTCCCTGCGCCGCCTCCGGCAGCGCAAGCGCCGCAGCGAGCGTCGCTGCATCGAAGGCGGCGACGGCCCCCGTGACGAGGACCGCAGGCGCGCCGAGCTGCCCCTGCGCGGCGCGTGCGGCGATGTCCGCGAGCGTACCGCGCACGATGCGCTGCTGCGGCAGCGTCGCGTGCGCGATGAGGGCGGCCGGGTGCCCCGGGGCGGCGCCCGCGGAGCGCAGCCGGGCGAGGATGGCGGAAAGTTGCGAGACGGCCATGTAGAACACAACCGTGTGGCGCGGATCGGCGAAGAAGCGCCAATCGTACTCGGCGTGCGCGCCCTGGTGGCCGCTCACGAAGGTCACGCAGTGCGCCAGCCGCCGATGGGTGAGCGGCAGTCCCGCGGCGGCCGCAGCGCCCAGTGCCGCCGTGATGCCCGGCACGATCGTGCAGGGGATGTCGTGCGCGGCCAGCAGCTCGAGCTCCTCGCCGCCGCGCCCGAACACGAACGGGTCACCGCCCTTGAGCCGCGCGACGCGCTTGCCGGCGCGCGCCAGCTGCAGCAGCAGCTGGTTGATCCGCTCCTGCTGGCCACGCTCGCCGGTCTCCTTGCCGACGAAAATGCGCTCGGCGTCGCGCCGCGCGCGCCCGAGCACCGCCTCCCCGACCAGGCGGTCGTAGAGAATCACGTCCGCCTGCTGCAGCAGCTGCAGCGCGCGCAGGGTCAGCAGGTCGGGGTCGCCGGGCCCGGCGCCGATCAGGTAAACCTCGCCCAGCCGCGCGCCGCCGCCGGTGGCCGGCGCGGCCGTGAGCTGCGAGGTCAGCAGCTCCTGTGCGAAGCCGCGGCGCGCCGCAGCCTCGTCCCCGGCGAGCAGGCGGCTCGCAACACTTCCCGAGGCCACCCGCTCCCAGAAAGCGCGGCGCGCGGCCGGCGCCAGCGTGCGCTGCACCCGGGCACGCAGCCTTCCCAGGAAGCGGGCGAGGGCGCCGAGGCGCTCCGGCAGCAGCGCTTCGATCTGCGCGCGCACCTGCCGTGCCAGCACCGGCGCCTGTCCGGCGGAGCTCACCGCCACCAGCAGCGGCGCGCGGTCGATGATCGCCGGGAAGATGAACGTGGAGCCTTCCGCGTCGTCGACCACGTTTACCGGGATGTTGCGCTCGCGGGCGGAGGCTGACACGGCGCGGTTGATGCCCGCATCGGCCGTGGCCGCGACCACCGCGACCGCATCGGCGAGCTGCGCGGCGCAGAACTTAGCGCCGATGTGGCTGATCTCGCCGCGCGCGGCGCGCTCGGCCAGTTGCGGATGCAGCTCCGGTGCGATGACCGTCACGCGCGCGGCGGCCTTCAGCAGCCAGCTCACCTTGCGTTGCGCCACCGCGCCGCCGCCGACTACCACCACGGTGCGCCCCTCGAGCCGCAGGAATATCGGCAGATAGTCCATGGCGTGGGCCGCGCGCCTCAGGCGGACAGTGCCGCAGGGACGCCGGCGGGGGGGAAGGTCCTGGGATGCAGACCGCATTCGCGCGACTCCGGTTGTTCCCACCACCAGCGGCCGGCGCGGCGGCTTTCGCCGGGCTGAATGGCCCGGGTGCAGGGGGCGCAGCCGATGCTCGGATACTGACGGTCGTGCAGCGCATTGTACGGAAGTGCGTGCAGGCGGATGTACTCCCACACCTGCGCCTCGCTCCAGTCGAGCAGCGGGCTCAGTTTGTACACGCCGTGGGCCGCGTCCCATTCCTCGGCCTGCCCGCGCGCGCGGCCGGCAGTCTGCTCGCGCCGCACGCCGGTGACCCACGCCGGGTAGCCGGCGAGCGCGCGGCGGAAGGGCTCGAGCTTGCGCACGCGGCAGCACTCCAGTCGTGCCGCGACGCTCGCGTAGAAGCCGTTCACTCCCTGTGCCGCGACCAGCTGCTCGAGGGCCGCGGCATCGGGGTAGACGAGGCGGATGCTGCGCCGATAGCGGCGCTGCAGGCGCTCGAGCAGCTGGTAGGTCTCCTCGTGCAGCCGCCCGGTGTCGATGCTGAACATGTCGATCCGCGGCAGGTGCGAGCAGATGATGTCGGTGAGCACCATGGCTTCGGCACCCAGGCTGTTGGCGTAGACCAGCCGGCCGTGCCGCTCGATCGCCTCACCGAGGAGGCTGCGCACCGCCGCCACCTTGCGTTCGATCTCAGGTCCCGCCAGCGCTCCCATGTGGCGACTATAGCGACGCCGTCCCGCGCTCCAGAACGAATGATTGCTTCTTAAGCGCTGCGTGGCGGTTATGGCACGGTTACGGGCGGCTCACAGGGCGGTTGCGCCTTGAGTTAGTCTTGAGTCATGAAGGTCTTCCGGCCATGAAACTGCACCAGCTGCGTTACCTCGCCGCTGTCGCCCAGAGCGGTCTCAACATCACCGCCGCGGCGCACAAGCTGCACACCTCGCAGCCCGGGGTGAGCAAACAGATCAAGCTGCTCGAGGACGAGCTCGGCTTCCAGGTGTTCGTGCGCGAGGGGCGCAACCTCACCCGCATCACCCCTGCCGGGCAGCAGGTCATCGAGCGCGCCATGCGGATCCTGCAGGAGGCGCAGAGCATCCGCAGCCTCTCGACGGAGCTGCGCGACGAGGGCAAGGGGAGCCTGTCGATCGGCACGACGCATACCCAGGCGCGGTACGTGCTGCCGGACGTCATCCGCGAGTTCCGCTCCCGCTACCCGCAGGTGCGCCTCAACCTGCACCAGGGCACCTCGGAGCAGATCGCGGAGATGGTGAGCAGCGACCGCATCGACTGCGCCATCGCCACCGGATCCGAGCACCTGTTCAGTGAGCTGACGCTGTTGCCCTGCTACCGCTGGCACCGCACCGTGATCGTTCCTGCGGGCCATCCGCTCGCGGACGGCTCACGCCTCACCTTGAAGGCGCTGGCGGCCTGGCCGCTCATCACCTACACGTTCAGCTTCACCGGACCGTCTTCGCTGCACCAGGCGTTCGCCAAGGTAGGGCTGACGCCGAACGTGGCGATCACCGCGCGCGATGCCGACGTCATCCAGACCTACGTGCGGCTCGGGCTGGGCGTCGGGATCGTGGCGCACATGGCGATCGATGAGCACGATCCGGGCCTGACCGCTATCGACGCTGCGCACCTGTTCGCTGCGCATACCACCTGGATCGGCTTCCGCCGCGGCACACTGCTGCGCAAGTACATGTACGAATTCGCGCAGCTGCTGGCGCCGCACCTGGAGCGGCGCGTGGTGGAGCGCGCGCACCGCGCAGCTTCCGCCGAGCAGGTAGCGGCGCTGTTTGCCGATACGGTGCTGCCGCAGCGCTGAAGAGGCGATTGGCGCGTGCGCAGCGCGCTCGCTCAGCGCACGCCGGGGGCGAAGAAGCGCTGGCGACGGATGGCGACCTGCGGCGCGCCCGGCTGATAGGCGACGTCGTAGCGCGAGAGGGCGGCTAAGGCCGCTTCGCGGTCCTCACCGGCGGCAAGCTCGAGCGCATCGAAGCCGCAGCGCGCCAGCAGGAATACCTGGTCCTGGCGCACCCCCGCGCCCACCGCACGCAGCTCGCCGGTAAAGCCGAAGCGCTCGCGCAGCAGCCGCCCCTGGCTGTAGCCGCGCCCATCGCCGGGATTGGGAAACTCCACCGCTACCAGGCTCAGATGGGGCAGCTCGGGCGCGAGCTCCTCGACGCGGTCGGGGGGAGCGAGCTGCACGCCCAGGCGAGCGGCGCGGCCGCGCCAGCCCTGGTCAGCGGCGCGCCACTGCGCGAAGGGAACGATGAGCGCGGCATCGCCCGGCGCGTCGGCGGGCTCCTCACCCAGGTAGCGCCACTCGTCCGCGACCCACTCACGCCGCCGCAGGATGTGCCGCATAGGCGCGCTCCCTGAAAGGCGCCAGCCCCAGCCGGCGCAGCGTGTCGATGAAGCGCTCCCCGTCGAGTCGCGTTGCGCGATAGGTCTCGACGATGCGCTCGATGGTGCCGGCCACTTCAGCCCGCGGCACCGACGGGCCGATCACCTCGCCGAGCGCGGTGAAGCCGGTGGCCGAGCCGCCGAGGCTGATCTGGTACCACTCCTCGCCGTGCTTATCGACGCCGAGCACGCCGATGTGCCCGACGTGGTGGTGCCCGCACGCGTTCATGCAGCCGGACATCTTGATTTCGATCTCGCCGAGGTCGTAGAGATAATCGAGGTCGTCGAAGCGTTGCTGGATGTCGCGGGCCACACCGATGGTCGAGGCGTTGGCGAGCGAGCAGAAGTCGAGCCCCGGGCAGGCGATCATGTCGGTGAGCGTGCCGATGTTGGGCATGGCGAGCTTAAGCTGCGCCAGCTCGCGCCACAGCGTGTACAGCTCGTGCTGCGGCACGTCCGCGAGCAGCAGATTCTGGGTGTGGGTGGTGCGCACCAGGCCGAAGCTGACGCGCTCGGCGAGCGCTGCGACCGCCTCCATCTGCACGGCGCTCATGTCGCCGGGCACCGCGCCGTGGGCCTTCAGCGACACGAACACCGCACGGTAGCCGGGAACGCGGTGGGCGCGCGTGTTATAGCAGTACCACGCCTGGAAAGCCGGCTCGCGCCCGGCGGTCGCGTCGCTGTCGGGGAGCGTCGCGTATGGCGGTGGCGCGAAGCAGGCGCGCACGCGCGCAATCTCCTCTGGCGGCAGCAGCGCTGCGTGCTCGCGGCCGGCCCGCCACTCGGCCTCCACCTGCTCGCGAAAGCGCTCCGCGCCCAGGCTCTTCACCAGCACCTTGATGCGCGCCTTGTTGAGGTTGTCGCGGCGGCCGTGGCGGTTGTAGACGCGCAGGATCGCTTCGAGATAGGACAGCAGGTGCGGCAGCGGCAGGAACTCGCGGATGCAGGCGCCGATGACCGGCGCGCGCCCCAGGCCCCCGCCCACCAGCACGGTGAAGCCGATCTGCCCGTGCGCGTCGCGCTGCAGGTGCAGGCCGATGTCATGCACCTCCGAGGCGGCGCGATCCTCGGGCGAGCCGGTCACGGCGATCTTGAACTTGCGCGGCAGGTAGGTGAACTCGGGGTGCAGCGTCGCCCACTGGCGGATGATCTCGCAGTAGGGGCGCGGATCGTCGACCTCGTCGGGGGCGATGCCGGCCAGGTGGTCGGCGGTGACGTTGCGCACGCAATTGCCGCTGGTCTGCATGGCGTGCATCTGCACGGTCGCGAGCTCGGCAAGGATCTGCGGCACGTCGGCGAGCTGCGGCCAGTTGAGCTGCAGGTTCTGCCGAGTAGTGAAGTGCCCGTAGCCGCGGTCGTAGCGGCGCGCGAGCCCGGCGAGCTTGCGCAGCTGGGTGGAGCTCAGCAGGCCGTACGGGATCGCGATGCGCAGCATCGGCGCGTGACGCTGGATGTACAGCCCGTTGCGCAGGCGCAGCGGCCGGAACTGCTCCTCCGAGAGCTCGCCGGCGAGGTGACGGCGCGTCTGGTCGCGGAACTCCGCGACCCGCTGATCGACCAGCGCCTGGTCCAGCTCGTCATAGCGGTACATGGTGTCTGCGACTATAGGCCGGCGGGCGCGCGCGCCTGATACCGTATGGTTTGGTACACCTCTTTCTGGGGTTATGAGCGTGTGCAACACTAGCGCACAGCGCGAGGAGAGGCGGACGTGGCAGGACTTTACTTCGAGCAATTCGACGTCGGGCAGCGCTTCGAGCACCTGGTGCGGCGCACCGTCACCGAGACCGACAACCTGCTGTTCAGCGCGCTCACCATGAACCCGGCGGCGATCCACCTCGATGCGGAATACTCCCGCGGAACCGCCTTCGGCCAGCGCCTCGTCAACAGTGTGTTCACGCTCGGGCTGCTGGTCGGGTTGTCGGTGTACGACACCACCTACGGCACCACCGTCGGCAACCTCGGCTGGGAGGAGGTGCGCTTTCCGCGCCCGGTGCTGATCGGCGACACGCTGCGCGCGGCCACCACGGTGCTCTCCAAGCGCGAGAGCCGCTCGCACCCGGAAGGCGGCATCGTGGTGTTCGAGCATCGTGCGTGGAATCAGCGCGACGAGGAGGTGGCCTCCGGCCGCCGCGCGGCGCTGATGCTCAAGCGGCCGGCAGCATGAGCGGCACGCGCGCCGCCGGCGCAACCAACCCGCCGGCCGCGGCGGGCGTCCTGAGCGCGATGCGTTCCTGGCTGTTCGTGCCCGGCGACAGCGACCACAAGCACGAGAGGGCGCTGACGACGGCCGCCGACGCCGTGATCTTCGACCTGGAGGACTCAGTCGCCGCGGCGCGACTGCCGTACGCGCGCGAGCGGGTCGGCCAGCTGCTGCGGGCCCGGCCGCGGGTCGCGGGGCCGCAGCTGTGGGTGCGCGTCAACGGCCCGGCGAGCGGGCTGCTGCACGCGGACCTCGCCGAGATCTGCGCCGCCGGTGCGCTGCCCGACGGGGTGGTGGTGCCGAAGGTGTCCGCGGCCGACGAGATCACCGACGTGGCGCAGTACCTCGCGACGCTGGAAACCGGCTTCGGACGCGCCGCAGGCAGCACGCGGCTGCTGGTGATTGCCACCGAGACTGCGGCGGGACTGCTGGCGCTGCCGCACTACCCGGTGCAACTGCGCGGCTCGCCCGAGGCGGCGCGGCTCGCCGGACTTACCTGGGGGGCGGAGGATCTGGGCACCGCCGTCGGCGCGCTCGGCCGCCGCGAGGCGAGCGGCGCGTTGACCTTCACGTTCCAACTCGCGCGCACCAGCTGCCTGCTGGCCGCGGCGGCGCTCGGGGTGCAGGCCATCGACGGCGTGCACAGCGACTTCCGTGATTCCGCCGGGCTGGCGCAGGAGCTCGAGAGCGCGCGCCGCGACGGCTTCAGCGGCAAGCTCGCCATTCACCCCGGGCAGATCGCCGCCATCAATGCCGCGTTCACCCCGAGCGAGGCCGAGTGCGAGCAGGCGCGCCGTGTCGTCGCGGCGTTCGCGGCCGCGCCCGGGGCTGGCGTGGTGAGTCTCGACGGACGCATGATTGACCGGCCGCACCTGCTGCAGGCGCAGCGCGTGCTGCAGGCCGCCGGCACGCCGCGAGGAGAGGTATGAAGCTGCGCATCAGGGGTCCGACGCTGCGACTGCGCCTGACACAGGGCGAGATCGGCGCGCTCGCGAGTGAGGGCCTGGTCGAGGAGCGTGTGCCGTTTGCCGCCGGCGCGCAGCTGGTCTACCGGCTGCGGCGCGATCCTGCCGCGCGTGCGATCGAGGCCTCGTACCGCGGCGACGTGCTGGAGGTGCGCGTGCCGGAGGGCGCGGCGCGCGAGTGGTGCGCGACCGACCTGGTGACGCTCACGCACGAGCAGCCGTTGCCCGAAGGGGGACTGCGTATCACGCTGGAGAAGGACTACGCCTGTCTCAGCGCGCGGACCGATGAGGACGAGTCGGACAACTTTCCGCACCCGCAGGCCGGGGCGGACGGGAAGTGTTAGCGACGCCGCCGAGCTAGCGAGCGGGAGGCGCCTCGAGCGCCAGCAGGTCTTCCGGCGTGTCGATGTCGACGGCGGCACTCGGCATCGCCACGCGCACCACGCGATCGGCATTACGCCGCAGCAGGGCACGTGCACCGGTATCGCCGCGCAGCTCCGCGAGCTCGCGGAAGCTGGTGCGCGGAAAGATGGCCGGTGCCCCGCAGTCGCCGGCATAGAGCGCCGCGGCGATGCACAGCGGCTGGCGGCGCCAGGTACCGACGAGGCGCCTGAGATCATCGGCGGTGACGGCCGCCTGGTCGGCCAGCAACAGCAGCACGCCGCTGCAGCTCGCCGGCAGTCGGGCGACGGCGGCGCGTATCGAGCTGCCGAGCCCCTCGCGCCAGTCCTGGTTCACCACCACGGACCCGGGGGAATGCTTCAGCAGCGGCGCGAGCTGCGCCGCGTGCGCCCCGAGCACGACGATCAGGGCGTTGCCGGCGACCTCGGCGGCGCGCGTGATCGCCGTGTGCAGCAGGGGCCGCCCCGCCACCCGCACCAGCTGCTTGGCGGAGCCGAAGCGCGTCGAGGCGCCGGCCGCGAGCACCACGGCGTAAAGCCCCTCGCGGCTCCTGGTGGCAGCTTCCCCGCTCATGCGCCCCCCATCCTATGACACGCTGACGCTGCTCAGCACCGCAGCCGCGTCCGCCTGGTAAAGGAAGGCGTGCACCTCCGCGACGATCGCCAGCGCAATCGCCTCGGGGCTGCGTCCGCCGAGGGGCAGCCCCACCGGCGCGTGCAGGCGAGGTTCCAGGCGCTGCCGATCGGCGCCGAGCTCCGCCAGCAGCCGCTGGCGGCGCGTCGCGGGGCCGAGCAGACCCACGTAGCCGATGGCGCTCCTCGCCAGCGCGCGCAGCCAGGCGAGGTCGGACGGCAGGTGATGGCTCATGACGACGGCTGCACAGTAGCGCTGCGGATCGAGCAGCGCGTGCAGTTCGCCGGCCGGCGCCAGCAGTACCCGCTCGGCGCCCGGGAAGTGCGCGGCCACCGCGTAGGCGGGGCGATGGTCTGCCAGCGTGACCTTCCAGCCGAGCCGCGCGGCGAGATCCACCACCGGCGCAGCATCCGGTCCCGCACCAAGCAGCAGGATGCGCGGCGGCAGCGACAGCGGCAGCACGAACAGCCGCCAGCCGGGGTGCTCCAGCCAGCGGCAGGTGCCGCTCGCGGCGGCCGCTGCCAGCGCCTGCTGCACTGCCGGCGAGCCGAGGGCACGGTCCGATCCTGGCGGCAGGGGCGCGGGCAGGGCAAGGCTGCCGCAGGACGGCACGCCGCCGGACGATTGTGCCACCACGCCGATCGCGGTCGGCTCATGCGCGGCGAGGGCGGCGGCGAGATGCGTGAGCGGCTGCCAGTCGTTGTCGGGGCCTGCCCGCAACAGCAGGATGTGCATGGCGCCTTCGCAGCCGAGTCCCAGGCCCCACAACAGATCGTCGCTGCCGCGCATGTCGTAGCGCACCTCGCGCGGCTGGCCGCCGGCGATGACACTGCCTGCGTGCTCGCGCAGATCCCCTTCCAGGCAGCCGCCGGCGATCAGCCCCGCGTACTCGCCGTCGGCCGCGATCAGAATGAGCGCACCGGGCTTGCGATAGGTGGAGCCGCTGGTGTGCGTCAGCACGCCGAGCGCGAGTGCGTGCCCGGCGGCGCGCTCGCGCTCGAACAACGGCAGCAGGGGACCGAGCGAGGCTTCCACTGGGAGGTGATTATGCCAGTCATTGCCCGAGCGGATGCGGTCGGGCGCGTCCCGCGGCGCACACGCTGTCGTTGCGTGCCCGCTGGCGCGTCAGTAGAGTCGCAGCGCCTTTGACATCTGACAGATCCAGCTCGATGGTCAATCCCGATCCCTGGGTCGTGCACAAATTCGGGGGGTCGAGCGTCGCCGACGCCGACTGCTTCCGCAAAGTCGCGACCATTGTCGAGACGGCTCCGCCGGGACGCCTCGGCGTGGTGCTGTCCGCCAGCCGCGGGGTGACGGATGCGCTGCTGCGCATCGTGGCGCTCGCCGAGCGCAAGGACGAGCGCGTCGCGGAGGAGCTGCAACAGCTGCATGCGCGCCATGCGGCCATGGCCGCGGAGCTGCTGAGTCCCGCGGCGGCGGAGCGCTACGCGGACGCCTTCGCCGCCGACATCCGCGATGTCGAGGAGGCGTTGCGCTCGCTGCACCGCCCGCACTCGCTACACCAGCCGCGCGCCTCGCCGCGCGGTGTCAGCGACCTCGTCGCCGGTTACGGCGAGGTGTGGTCGACACGGCTGCTGCGCCCGCTGCTCGAGGAGCGCGCGCGCCGCGCCGGGCCGGTAGCGTGGCTCGACGCGCGGCGCGTCGTGGTAGTCGAATGGGGACCGCTCGGACCTGCAGTGCAGTGGCCGGAGACGCGCGCCAACATCGCCGCCCAGGTGCCGCCGAACTTCCACGGCACGCTGATCATCACCGGCTTCGTCGCCATCGACCGGCGCGGCGTGCCCACCACGCTCGGGCGCAATGGCAGCGACTTCTCCGCCTCGATCTTCGGCGCGCTGCTCGGCGCGCGCGAGATCCTCATCTGGACCGACGTCGACGGCGTGCTGTCCGCCGATCCGCGCCGCGTGCCCGATGCCACGGTGATCGATGCGCTGTCCTATGACGAAGCGGTCGAGCTGGCGTACTTCGGCGCCAAGGTCATACACCCGCAGACCATCGCGCCGGCGGTGGCCGACCGCATTCCGATCTGGATCCGCAACACTTTCGCACCCGCCAAGGTCGGGACGCTGATCTGCGCCCAGCCGACTTCCGCGCTGCCGGTGAAGGGCATCACCAGCATCGAGCGCGTCGCGCTCATCAACCTGGAAGGCACCGGCATGATCGGCGTGCCGGGCACCGCGCACCGGCTGTTCGGTGCGCTGCGCGAGGAATCGATCTCCGTGATCCTCATCTCCCAGGGCAGCTCCGAGCACTCCATCTGCTGCGCGATCCCGCAGGAGCAGGCCGAGCGCGCCGCCGCGGTGGTGCGCACCGCGTTCGAGCGCGAGCTCGAGGAAGGGCAGATCCAGAGCGTCGACATCGATTCCGATCAGGCAATTCTCGCGGTGGTGGGCGATGGCATGGCCGGCACGCCGGGCATCGCCGCCAAGGTGTTCGCCGCGCTCGGTTTCTCCGGAGTGAACGTGCGCGCCATTGCCCAGGGGGCTTCCGAGCGCAACATCTCGGTGGTGGTCGCCGGCGCCAGCGCGGTGCGCGCGCTGCGCGCGGTGCACGCCGGGCTGTACCTCTCGCCGCACACACTGTCGATCGGCGTCATCGGACCGGGCACCGTCGGGCGTGTGCTGCTCGATCAGATCGCCTCCCAGGCCGAGCGCCTGCGCCGCGAGTTCCGCCTCGACCTGCGCGTGCGCGGGGTGATCGGCTCGCAGCGCATGCTGCTCGCGGACGCGGACATCAGCGCCGGTGACTGGCGCGCGCAATACCAGGCGAGCAGCCGCCCCGCCGACCTGACGCGCTTCGTCGAGCACGTGCGCCTCGATTACCTGCCGCACACCGTCATCGTGGATTGCAGCGCGAGCGCGGCGGTCGCCGCCCACTACGCCGACTGGCTGGCGGCCGGCATTCACGTCATCACGCCCAACAAGAAAGCCAACAGCGGCGAGCTTGCGTATTATCATCGACTGCAGAGCGCACGCCGCAGCGGCGCCTCGCACTACCTGTACGAAGCGACGGTGGGGGCAGGGCTGCCGGTGGTGCAGACACTGCGCGACCTGTGCCATACCGGGGACGAGGTGACCAGCATCGAGGGGATCTTCTCCGGCACGTTGGCGTACCTGTTCAATGTCTATGACGGCCGGCGCGGCTTTGCGCAGATCGTCGCCGAGGCGCGCCAGCGCGGCTTCACCGAGCCGGATCCGCGCGACGACCTGTCCGGCATGGACGTGGCGCGCAAGCTCATCATCCTCGGGCGCGAGATGGGCCTGCCGCTGGAACTGAAGGACGTACAGGTGCAGAGCCTGGTGCCGCCGGAGCTGGCCGGCGATTCGATCGAGGAGTTCATGGCGCGGCTGCCGCATCACGACGCGACCATGGCGGCGCACCTGAGCGCCGCGCAGGCGCGGGGCAAGGTGCTGCGCTACACCGGTAAGCTCACCGCCGCCGGCGTGGCCACCGTCGGGCTGCAGGAGCTCGATGCCCGCCACGCGTTCGCCAACATCGCGCTGACCGACAACGTGGTGCGCTTCGCCACGCGGCGCTACTGCGACAATCCGCTCATCGTGCAGGGACCGGGCGCAGGTCCGGAGGTGACCGCCGGCGGCGTGTTCGCCGATCTGTTGCGCCTCGCGGCGTACCTGGGAGCGCGGCTGTGAGCGCACCGCGCACGCAGGCCACGGCGTTTGCGCCCGCCTCGGTGGGCAACGTCGCCATCGGTTTCGACATCCTCGGCTTCGCCGTCGATGCGCTCGGTGACCGGGTGAGCGTGGCGCGCCGCGCGGCGCCGGGCGTGGAGATTGCCGCGGTGCGCGGCATCGCCGGGGAATTGCCGCGCAGCGCTGCCGACAATACCGCCGGACGGGCGCTGCTCGCGATGCAGGAGGCGCTGCGCCCAGGTTTCGGCTTCGTGCTGGAGATCGACAAGGGTATTCCGCTCGGCTCGGGCCTCGGCGGCTCGGCGGCTTCCGCGGTGGGGGCGGTGGTGGCCGCCAATGCGCTGCTGCCGACGCCGTGCGAACGGCTCGAGCTGCTCAAGTTCGCCATGGCCGGGGAGGCGGTGGCGAGCGGCGCGCGGCATGCGGACAATATCGCGCCGGCGCTCTACGGCGGACTGGTGCTGACCGTCGGCATCGACCATCCGCGCGTCAAGCAGATCCCGGTACCGCACGGCATACGCGCGGTGATCGTGCACCCGCACATGTTCCTCGCCACCGCCAGCGCACGTGCGATACTGCGCCTGAGCGTCGACCTGTCGGATTTCGTATGGCAGACGGCGAATCTCGCCGGTTTCATTTCCGGCTGCTACACCAACGATCTCGACATGATCCGTGCCTCGTTCGAGGACGTGGTCATCGAGCCGCAGCGCCAGGCGCTGATTCCGGGCTTCGCGCAGGTGCGGCACGCGGCCATGCAGGCCGGCGCGCTCGGATGCTCGATCTCCGGGGCAGGACCGGCGCTGTTCGCCTGGACGCTCGAGTCGACGGCGGCGACGGTGCTCGCGACCATGCGGCGCGCGTTTGCGGAGCGCTCGCTCGCGACCGATGCGTGGGTGGTCGAGCTCGCCTCGCCCGGCGCGCGGCTGGTCGCATGAGGGGCCCGTGAGCGAGGAATTTCTCTTCGGCAGCTCGCGCGCGGAGTCAGCGCCACTCCCCTTCAGCGCCGCGGTGCTGCAGGGGCTGGCGCCCGACGGCGGACTGTACGTGCCGCTCGAGTGGCCGCGCCTCACGCCCGCGCAGTTCGCCGGCGCGAGCGAGCTGCCGCAGGTGGCCGAGCGGCTGCTGGCGCCGTTTCTGGTGCAGGACAGGCTCGCGGCGCAGCTGCCGGCCATCGCCCACGAGGCGTTCGATTTTCCCGCACCGCTGGTGGCGCTCGAGCCGGGCGGGCGCGTGGCGGTGCTCGAGCTGTTTCACGGCCCGACGGCCGCCTTCAAGGACTTTGGCGCGCGCTTTCTCGCCGCCTGTCTGGCGCGCCTGCAGCACGGCGCGGCGCGTCCGCTCACGATCCTCGTGGCCACCTCCGGGGACACCGGCGGCGCGGTCGCCGCCGCCTTCCACGGGCGCCCCGGTATCGAGGTCGCGGTGCTCTTCCCCAAGGGCCTGGTGTCGCCGACGCAGGAGCGCCAGCTCACCTGCTGGGGTGGCAACGTCACCTCGCTGCGCGTGCGCGGTACGTTCGACGACTGCCAGCGCCTGGTAAAGGAAGCGTTTCGCGATGAGCAGCTCGCTGCGGCACGCACGCTGACTTCGGCCAACAGCATCAATCTCGGCCGGCTGCTGCCGCAGAGCGTGTACTACGCCGCCACCAGCCTTGCGGTGTGGCGCGCGCACGGCGAGCGTGCCTCGTTCATCGTGCCGAGCGGCAATCTCGGCAATGCGCTCGCCTGCCTGTGGGCGCGGCAGCTCGGGTTGCCGATCGGCGAGGTGGTGCTGGCGCATAACGCCAATCGCGCGGTGCCGGACTACCTCGCGAGCGGGGTCTGGCAGCCGCGGCCGAGCGTGGCGACGCTCGCCTCGGCCATGGACGTCGGCGATCCGAGCAACATGGAGCGCCTGCTGGCGCTGTTCCCGCAGGTCGCGCAGCTGCGCGCCGCGGTGAGCAGCTGCGCGGTGAGCGACGAGCAGATCCGCGCGCGCATCCGCGCGGGTTATCACGATTATCGCCAGACCTGGTGCCCGCACACGGCGACCGCGGCGGAAGCCTACGCGCGCCTCACGCCGGCGCGCCGGCGCGCCGGACGCTGGGTGCTGGTGTCGACCGCGCACCCGGCGAAGTTCCGCGAGATCGTCGAGCCGCTGACCGGCAAGCCGGTGGCGGAGCCGCCGAGTCTGGCGCGGCTGTTGGCGCGGCCGCTGCACTGTGTGGATATCGAGGCGACGCTGCCGGCGCTGCGCGCGGCGTTGCCGGGGGAGAGTGCGACGTGACGGAGTTGAGCAAACTTCCACCGATGGCGTGGGTGCTGATCGGCGCTGCCGTGCTGCTCGGGTTCGGGCTGGCACTCGCCTGGCGCTGGTACCGGCATTACCGTGCGCGCCGCGCGCTGCGGGCGGCGGTGACTGCGGGGGCGAGCGAGCACCTGATCGATTCGCTGGTGCCCGACGGCATGGGCGGCAGCTTTCACGTCGACTACCTGCTGCTCACCCTGCGCGGGGTGGTGGTCGTCGACCTGCGCGATGTGCGCGGCAACATCTTCGGCGGCGACCAGATGGCCGAGTGGACGGTGATCGACGGTCCACGCCGCTTCACCTTCACCAACCCGCAGAGCGCCCTCTACGACCGCATCGCGGCGGTCAAGGCGGTGGCGGGCGAGGTGCCGGTCGAGGGACGCATCGTGTTCACGCGCCGCGGCAAGTTCCCCAAGGGCCTGCCGAAATGGACGCTGATGATCGACGCGCTGCGTGCGGAGTTTCCGCAGTCCGACTTCGAGTCTCCGGCCGAGAGCGGTACGCGCTTCCGCGAGGGCTGGCAGCGCCTCAAGGGGGCGGTGAAGCCGAGCTACATGGTCGACATGCGCTAAGCCGCTATGGTGCGCGCGTGATCGGCGAGCACCAGCGATACGCACGCGGTGAGTTTCTTGGCGTAGCCGATGTGCAGGAACTCGTTCGGGCCGTGCGCGTTGGCGTGCGGTCCGAGCACCCCGGTGATGAAGAACTGCGTGCGCGGAAAGCGCTCGCCCAGCATGCCCATGAAGGGAATCGTGCCGCCGCAACCGATGTGCACGGCCTCGCGCGCATAGATCGCGCGCGAGGCGCGTGCAATCGACTCCTCGAGCCACGGGGCGAACGGCGGTGCATTCCAGCCGCCGGTCGCCGAGTCGGACGCGAACGTCACCTGTGCGCCGTACGGCGGCTCGCGCTCGAGCGCCTCGTGCACCGCCTGCGCGGCGCGGGTCGCATCGCAGGTGGGCGGCAGCCGCAGTGACAGCTTCACCGCCAGTTCCGGCAGCAGCACGTTGCCGGCCGAGCCGGTCGGCGGCAGGCCGTCGGCGCCGGTGATCGCGAGCGTCGCGCGCCAGGTGTTGTTGATGATGAGCTCGGTGGGATCGTTGGACAGCGCCTGTACTCCGTCCGCCCACGGCAGCCTGCCGACCACCTCCTCGCCCAGCACGCCCGCGGCGGCGGCGGCCTGTGCGCGCCTGTCGCGCGGCAGGCTGACGTGCAGCTCATCGAGCAGCAGATCTCCCGTCACCGGACTTTCGATACGCGCCAGCAGCTGCGCGAGGATGCGAAACGGCGTGGGGGCGATGCCGGTGGCCATCCCTGAGTGCACTCCCTCGGTGAGCACGCGCACCGTGAGCGTGCCGACCAGGTTGCCGCGCAGCGAGGTCGTGCACCACACCTGCTCGTAGTTGCCGCATTCGGCGTCGAGGCACACGACCAGGCCGGGCTCACCGAGCCCGGCGCCGAGCGCCTGCAGATGCGCCGGCAGGTCCTCGCTGCCGCTTTCCTCGCACGCTTCGATCAGCACCAGGCAGCGCGGCAGCCTGACTTGCTGCTGCTTGAGAGCGGCGATCGCGGTGAGCGAGCTGAACACCGCGTAGCCGTCATCCGCGGCGCCGCGGCCGTAGAGCCTGCCGTCGCGCATCACCGGCTCCCACGGACCGAGTCCCGGCAGCCAGCCGGTGAATTCCGGCTGCTTGTCGAGGTGCCCGTAGAGCAGCACGCTCCCCGGCAACTCGCCGGGCACGTCCACGAGCAACAGCGGCGTGCGCCCGGGGAGGCGCCGCACCTCCACGCGCGCGCCGGGCAGCGGCTGCGCGCGGCACCAGTCGGCCATCAACGCGACTGCCGCCTCCATGTAGCCGTGCTGCTGCCATTCGGGATCGAACGCCGGCGACTTGTTCGGAATGCGCACGTACGCGACCAGGCGCTCGATGATCGATTCGTCCCAGGTCCGGTCGATCGAGGACTGCAGGCGTTGAAGGTCCATACTGTTTTCCTTGGATTCCTAGCTAGTTACGTCGATATCCACATGTCAGTTCTCAAACGATCCGGGCCCTTCCGGCAAGGCGAACAGCGCGCGCGCCGCGGCCGTGCTCGCGTGCGCGAGCGTGGCGAGCGGCTCCCCGCGCGCGCGTGCTACCGCGGCGGCGACCTGCGGAAGATACGCCGGTTCATTGCGGCGCGAACGGGGCCGGGGTTGCAGGTTGCGCGGCAGCAGGTACGGCCCGTCGGTCTCGAGCAGCAGCCGCCCGGCGGGGACCTGCGGCATCAACGCCGCCAGGTGAGCGCCGCGGCGCTCGTCGCAGATCCAGCCGGTGATGCCGATCGCCAGTCCCAGGCCGAGATAACACTCGAGCTGCGCTGCATCCCCGGTGAAGCAGTGCGCCACGCCGCGCCACGCGAGCGCATGCTCGCGCAGCATGGCGCTGAAGTCGGCATGCGCGTCGCGCTGGTGCAGGAACACCGGCTTGCCGGCGTGCGCCGCCAGCTCGAGCTGGCGCTGAAAGGCGGCGCGCTGCGCCGGGCGCGGAGCGAGGTCGCGGAAATAATCGAGCCCGCATTCCCCCACCGCGACCACCTCGGGCCGCTGCACGAGCTCGGCGAGCTCGGCAAGGCGCGCGCTGTCGAGCTCGGCGGCGTGATGCGGGTGAACTCCGGCGGTGGCGAACAGCCTCCCCGGGTGTTGGCGTGCGAGCGCGATCGCCTGCGCGCTGCTGGCGAGCGTCGCGCCGGTGACCACCATCTGCACCACACCCGCTTCGCGGGCGCGCGCGAGCACCGCGTCGCGGTCGGCATCGTAGCTGTCGTGCGTCAGGTTGATGCCGATGTCGATGAGGGCCGGGGCGGCGGCCGCCGCGGACGCTGTGTTATGGTCTGGCATGCGCGCGGCACATTCTACTGAAGGGCCGGCAGGCGGGTGGGTGGCTGAACTGCGGGTATGGCTGCGTAACGGGCGTGCCGCGCTCGCCGCCGCGGCGCTGCTAGCCGCCGCTGCCCAGACACAGGGCGAGGACACCGCCTGGCGCGACCTGGAGAGCCGCATTCAGTACGGCTACTACACCGAGGACGCGGCGGCGCTGCGCGACGTCGCTACCACGCTCGGCGACAGCGACGCTCACGACAAGCTGCATGGCTACTACGCGGGGCTGCTCGAGTGGCGGCTGGCGCTGCTCGCCGCGCGGCCGGGGGCGCCGGCGCACGGACCGTCCGCGGCGCAGCTCACGCAACGCTGTGTCAGCGACCTCGACGGCGCGCTGGCGCTCGATGCCGACTTCGCCGACGCACTGGCGCTGCGCTCGGCCTGCCTCGCCACCGCGCTCACCGGCAGCGGCGTGCACGTGCCGTTCGCCGCGTACCGCGCACGCAAGGATCTCGAGCGGGCGCTGCAGCTGGCCGCCACCAACCCGCGCGTGCTGCTGCTCGATGCGCTCACCGATTACGAGCTCGCCGACGCCAGGGACGCCGAGCGCGAGCGGCTGCTGCCGAAGCTGCGGCGCACGGTGGCCGCCTTCGAGGCTGAGCGCCGCGGCCCGGAGCAGTTGCCGGGCTGGGGCGCGGCGGAGGCGTGGTTGCTCCTGGGGCGCGAGCTGCTCGATCACGGCGACCCGCTCGGGGCGCGCGATGCGCTCGAGCGCGCCCTGCTGATCGCGCCGCAGTTGGCCGCGGCGCGGCGCCTGATGGCACAGATCACCGCCGGCTGAGGCAGCGCGCCTCCGCTGGTGTTATCGTTGCGCGCCTTCGAGCCGCAATACCGCTGAAATGTCCCCGGAGAATGACAAGCGCGCACTGTTAGGACAGCTGCGCATCGATCGCAGCGAGCCCGAGCCGGCCGCCGGCGCCCGCCGCCGCCGCTGGCTCCTCGGCGGGGTGGCGGCGCTCGCCGCGGCGCTCGCCGGCGCCACCTGGCTGCGCCTGTCGCACGCGGGACCCCCCACCGTGCATACCGCGCTCGCGCAGCCGATCGCGGCCGGCGCCGCCGGCGCCTCGGTCCTCGATGCGACTGGCTACGTGACCGCGCGCCGCGAAGCCACCGTGTCGGCGCAGATCACCGGTACGCTGACCGCGGTACTGATCGAGGAGGGCGATCACGTGAAGGAAGGCCAGGTGCTCGGACGGTTGGACGACACCGCGCAGCGAGCGGCGCTCGCGCAGGCCCAGGCGCAGCTGCACTCCGCGCAGGCGGTGCTCGATGAGAACCTCGCGCAGCTCGCGCAGAGCCGACGCGACGTCAAGCGCGACGAGGACCTGGTGGGGCGCAAGCTGGTCTCCGAGCAGACCGTGGAGCAGGCGCGCACCCAGGTGCAGACGCAGACCGCGGCACTCGAGGCGCAGCGCCGGCAGATCGAGCTGGCCGCGGCCAACCTGCGCGCCGCGCAGGTGCAGCTGGATTACTGCACGGTGCGCGCTCCCTTCACCGGCGTGGTGATCGCCAAGGCCGCCCAGCTGGGAGAGATCGTCTCGCCGTTCTCCGCCGGCGGGGGCTTTACGCGCACCGGCATCGGCACGCTGGTCGACATGGACTCACTGGAGATCGAGGTCGACGTCAACGAGGCCTACATCAACCGCGTCGAGCCCGGGCAGAAGGTGGAGTCGGTGCTCAACGCCTACCCCGACTGGCGCATTCCCTCGCACGTGATCGCCATCATCCCGACGGCGGACCGTTCCAAGGCCACCGTCAAGGTGCGCATCGGCCTCGACGTCAAGGACGACCGCATCGTTCCGGACATGGGCGTGCGGGTATCCTTTCTCGAGGCGCGGCAGCGCGCCGCGGGGGCCGCGGGGCAGCCGCCCGCGCAAGGCGTGCTGCTGCCGGGCGCGGCGCTGCGCAAGGACGGCAATCAGGATGTCGTGTTTGTGTTGCAGGATGGCCGGGCACATCGGCGCGCCGTGCAGCTCGGCGGTGGTGCGGGCGGCGGCGGCGGGCTGCGCCAGGTGCTCGCCGGAGTGCGCCCGGGTGAGGCGGTCATCGTCGATGCGCCGGCGAACCTGAGCGATGGAGCTGCGGTGACCGAGTCGAGAAGCTAAAGAGGAGTGCATGATGGCCGAGTCGATGGTCGAAGTGCGCAACGTCACCAAGGTCTACGAGCGCGGCAAGCAGAAGATCGAGGTGCTGCACGGGCTCACGCTCGCGATCCCCAAGGGCGACTTCGTCGCGCTGATGGGCCCGTCCGGCTCGGGCAAGACCACGCTGCTGAACCTCATCGGCGGCCTCGATCAGCCGACCTCCGGGCAGATCAGCGTCGGCGGCAGCCGGCTCGATCAGCTGCGCGCCGGCGAACTGGCGCACTGGCGTGCCCACAACGTCGGTTTCGTGTTCCAGTTCTACAACCTCATGCCGGTGCTCACCGCCGAGGGCAACGTGGAGTTGCCGCTGCTCCTGACGAAACTGACCGCCGCGCAGCGTCGCAAGAACGTCGCCGTGGCGCTGCAGGTCGTCGGCCTGTCCGATCGGGCCAAGCACAAGCCGCGCGAGCTCTCGGGAGGCCAGGAACAGCGGGTCGCGATCGCGCGCGCGCTGGTGTCCGATCCGCAGCTGCTGGTGTGCGACGAGCCGACCGGGGACCTCGACCGCAGCACCGCGGACGAGATCCTCGGGTTGCTGCAGGTGCTCAACCGCGAGCACGGCAAGACGGTTGTCATGGTCACGCACGATCCGAAGGCGGCCGGCTTCGCCAGCCGCACGCTGCACCTCGAGAAGGGGCAGCTGCTCGAGCAGGCCGCCTGAGCGGCCAGCGGGGGGCTCATGACGCGCACTGGTCTGGTGATCGCCAACCTGTTCCGCAAGCGTACGCGCACCGTGCTCACGCTGCTGTCGGTGATCATGGCGTTCGTGCTGTTCGGGCTGCTGCAATCGGTGAATTCCATGTTCAACGCGGGCGCGGACTTCGTCGGCGCCACGCGCCTGATGGTGCAGGCGCGCGTGTCCTTCACCCAGCCGCTGCCGATCAGCCTGGTGCCGAAGATCGAAGCCGTCCCCGGGGTCGCGCGGGTCGCCTATTCGATGTGGTTCGGCGGCGTGTGGCAGGAGAACACGCCGCTGTTCGTGTTTGCGATCGATCCGCTGCGTCACCACGACGCCTACCCCGAGTACGTGATGCCGGAGGCGCAGTGGCAGGCGTTTGCCCACACGCGCACCGGCATGATCGTCGGCAAGATGCTGGCCGATCAGTACGGCTGGAAGATCGGGCAGAAGATCCCGATCTCCTCGAACATCTATCCGCAGAAGAACGGCAGCAAGGCCTGGGCGTTCGACGTGGTGGGGATCCTCGACGGCAAGGACGAGGCGTGGCGCAAGCAGACCAACATCGCCTTTATCAATGCCGATTACTTCGACGAAGCCAACCAGTTCGGCATCAAGGGGCGCACCAATTTCTTCATCGTCAAGCTCGCCGACAGCAAGCAGGCGCAGGCCATCAGCAAGACCATCGATGCGATGTTCGAGAACTCCCCCGATGAGACCAAAACGCAGACCGAGAAGGACTTCAACCTCGGCTTCATCAAGCAGATCGGCGACATCGGCCTGATCGTGCACTGGATACTGTTCGCGGTGTTCTTTACGCTGCTGCTGGTGGTCGGCAACACCATGGCGCAGAGCGTGCGCGAGCGCATACCGGAGCTCGCGGTGATGAAGACGCTCGGCTTCTCCGACGGCAGCGTGCTCGGCTTCGTGCTGGCGGAGTCCTTCGCGCTGTGCCTGTTTGGCGGGCTGGTGGGCCTGGTGCTGGCGACCGCGCTCGGTGCGATGGTGGAGAAGGGCACCGGCGGCCAGTTCGTCATCCAGCTGGACGGCGGGGTATGGCTGATCGGCATCGCCGCCATCGTGCTGATGAGCGTCGCCGTGGGGCTGCTGCCGGCGCTGCGTGCGCGGCGGCTGCGGATCGTCGACGCGCTCGCCGGACGCTGACGCAGCGCTTACCGGCACAGGAGAGCGGCATGTTGTTCAGCCAGACGCGCGCCATTACCGGCCTCAGCATCCGCAGCATCCCCGAGCGCTGGGCCCCGTCGCTGGTGATCGTCATCGGGCTGGCCGGGGTGGTGGGCGTGTTCACGGCGCTGCTGGCGATGGCCGCCGGCTTCGAGAGCACGCTCCGGGCCACCGGCCGCAGCGATGCGGCGATCATCATGCGCGGCGGCTCGGATTCGGAGATCAATTCAGGCCTTAGCCGCGAGCAGACCGACGTCATCGAGCAGCAGCCGGGAATCGGCAGCGGCGCCGACGGCCGCCCGCTCGCCTCCGCCGAGCTCATGGTGATCGCCGAGCTCATCCGCAAGGACGACGTGCGCAACGGCGCCAACATCACGGTGCGCGGGGTCGAGCCCGCGGCCTTCCCGCTGCGGCCGCACCTGCAGGTCATCGCCGGACGCACCTTCACCCCGGGCCTGCGCGAGCTGATCGTCGGCAGCGGCGTGCTGCGCCAGTTCCAGGGTGCCGACATCGGCAAGGTGGTGCGCATGCGCGGCTCGGACTGGAAGGTGGTCGGCGAATTCGAATCGGGCGACTCGCACGACAGCGAGCTGTGGACCGACATCAACGTCGCCCGCGCCACCTTCGCCCGCCAGGGATCCAGCTCCGTGCTGGTGGCGCTCGACGGGCCCGGCGGCCTGCAGAAGCTGCAGAGCGCGATCGCGGCGGAGCCGCGCCTGACGGTCGACGTGCAGCGCGAGCAGGACTACTTCAGCAGCCAGACCCGGGATTTCCGCCGGCAGATCGGCTTTCTCGCCGGCCTGGTCACGGTCATCATGGCGCTCGGGGCCGTGTTCGCCGCCCTCAACAGCATGTACGCGGCAGTTGCCGCGCGCGGCAAGGAGATCGCCACGCTGCGGGCGATCGGCTTCGGCGGTGCGCCGGTGGTGGTGTCGGTGCTGATCGAGGCGCTGCTGCTGGCGCTCACCGGAGGCGTGCTGGGGGCGCTGCTCGCCTACCTGCTGTTCAACAACCTGTCGGTGGCGACGCTCGGGCAGAACTTCACGCAGGTGGTGTTCAGCTTCAAGGTCACACCCACGCTGGTGCTGCGCGGACTCGTGATCGCGGTGGTGATCGGCATGATCGGCGGACTGCTGCCGGCGCTGCGCGCCGCGCGGCTGCCGGTGACCGTGAGCCTGCGCGAGCAGTGAGCCGGAACTGAAGCCCGCGGCGCAGCGGCGCAGCACGCCGGGGTCGAGCCCACGGCACACCGCCTCAGCGCCGCAGCGCCTCAGCGCCTCAGCGCCGCAACGCCGCGCACAGCGCCGCCACATCCCCTTCCGGCTGGTCCCAGGAGACCACCAGGCGCGCTTCACCGGCGCTCGGTGCGCCCCAGTCGTAGAACTCGAAGCCGGCCGCGCGCAGCGCCTCGCGCCGCGCCACCCCTAAGCCGAGAAACACCTCGTTCGCCTCGACCGGATGCAGCAGCGCCGCGCCGGCGGCGCGCGCGATGTCCTGCGCCAGGCGGTTGGTGCGCGTGGCGTTGCGTTGCCAGACGCCGCTTTCCACGTAGGCGAGCAGCTGCGCGGCGGCGTAACGGGATTTAGACAGCAGGTGTCCGGCGCGCTTGCGCCGCAGCTCGAAATCGCGCACCAGCGCGGCATCGAAGAACACCACCGCCTCGGCGCCGAGCGCACCGTTCTTGGTAGCGCCGAAGGACAACACGTCGATGCCCGCGCGCCAGGTGACATCGCCCGGGTGACAGCCGAGGTGGACGAGCGCGTTGGCAAAGCGCGCACCGTCCATGTGTACCTTGAGGCCGTGGCCGTGGGCGCACGCGGCGAGCGCGGCGATCTGCTCGGGCCGATAGACGGTGCCGAGCTCGGTCGCCTGGGTGAGCGAGAGGGCCGCCGGCTGCAGCGTGTGCACGTCCACGCGGTGCGCGCCCAGGGCGGCGGCGAGTGTCGCCGCGGCGAGACGGCCGTGTTCGCCGGGCAAGAGCGCGAGCTGTGCCCCGCCGGTGAAGAAGCCCGGAGCACCGCACTCGTCCACGGCGATGTGTGCCTCGGCGTGGGCGAAGATTGCCCCGTACGGCGGACTGAGCGTGGCGAGCGCCAGCGCGTTAGCCGCAGTGCCGGTGGTCACGGCAAAGGCGCGCACGCTGGTGCCGAAGAACTCACCGAGCGCGTGGTCGAGGCGTTGCGTCCACTCGTCGTCGCCGTAGGCGCGCGCCAGCCCGCGGTTGGCGGCGTTGAGCGCCGCGATGAGCTCCGGACAGGCGCTGCTGGTGTTGTCGCTGAAGAATCGCAAGGTCTCTCCTAAGTCACTGAGGTCTTAAAGGGTGGGTCAGTCGATGCGCCAGCGGAACGACCAGGCGCCGAAGGCGAGGAAGGCGAACGCGGTGGCGGCGAGGAACAGCAGCTGCGGCACGATCTGCGCCAGCCCGGCGCCGTCGAGCATCACCGCACGCGCCGCGTCGAGCACGTGGGTGAGCGGAAAGATGTGCGCCACCCACTGCACCCAGCGCGGCGAGCCCTCCAGCGAGAACCAGATCCCCGACAGCAGCATCATCGGCCAGGTGACCAGGTTGAGCACGCCGCCCACCAGCTCCTCGCTCGAGAAGCGCGCGGCGACGGTGAGCCCGAGCGCGATCATCGACAGCGCACCGACAATCGCCAGCAGCATCAGCAGCAGCACGTTGCCCACACTGTGAAAGCGGATGATCGCACCGATGCCCGCGTACAGGATCACGGTGACGAACACGATCAGCGTGAGGCGCGACAGCACCTGCGCGGAGAGAAACTCGAACGCGCTGAGCGGCGTGGCGTGCAGCCGCTTGAGGAAGCCGTTCTTGCGATAGCGCAGTACCACGTAACCGACGCCGAACAGGCAGCTGAACATCATGTTCATGCCGAGAATCCCGGGGAACAGCCAGTCGACGTAGCGTACTGCCGCCCCGGTGACCGGCTGGCGGTGCGCATCGGGGGCGGCCGCCAGCAGGAGCTTCTCGACGATGTAACCCCGGGGGGAGTCGGTATTCACCCAGTACACGGGCGGCGGACCGAGATCGACCAGCAGGTCGATCTGCTGGTGCGTCAGCTTGCGCAGCGCCTGCTCGCGCAGCGGCATGGCGATGAAGTCGACGTAGCGCTCGTGCAGGAATGGGTGTGCATCGCGGTCGAGGCTGGCGGCCAGCACCCCGACCTTGAACAGCGGCCGCTGCGGACCGCCGAACACGAAGCTCATGCCGATGACCAGGATCACCGGCAGCAGCAGCGTGAACACCAGCGTGGCGCGGTCGCGCAGGAACTCGAGGTTGCGCGCGTGCAGCACCGCCAGCAGCCGGCGGATGGCACTCACGGGCGCAGCTCCGTGCCAGTTAGCTCGAGGAACAGGTCTTCGAGGTTGGCGGGCCGGATGCGCAGGTCGGTGAGCGGCACCTGCGCGTCGAGCAGCGTGCGCAGCGTCCCCTCCAGGTCATCGGTGGTGATTTCCACGCGGTCGCTGGCGTCTATGATCCGCAGCGGCAGCGCGCGGGCGCGCTCAGGGAACTCATGGCGCGGCAGCTCGAGCAGCACTTCCGCGAAGTGTTCGCGCAACAGCTGGCGTGGCGCTCCCTGCGCCACGATCCGGCCGCGGTCGAGGATGACGATCTCGTCGCACAGCAGCTCCGCCTCCTCCATGTAGTGGGTGGTGAGAATGATGGTCTTGCGCTGCGCCTTGATGGAGCGCACCAGCTCCCAGAAGTTGCGGCGCGCCTGCGGATCAAGACCGGTGGTCGGCTCGTCGAGGAACAGCAGCGCCGGGTCGTTGACGAGTGCGATGGCCAGCAGCAACCGCTGCTGCTGGCCGCCCGAGAGTTTTCTGGCATCGCGCCCGGAGAGGGTCTCGAGGGCGCACAGACGTATCACCTCGTCGACGGACCGGCCGCGCCGGTACAGGCCGCGAAACAGCGCAATGGACTGGCGCACGGTGAGGAAGTCCTGCAGCGCGGTGCGCTGAAAGAGGATGCCGGCTTCCTCGCGAAAGCGCGCCCCGAGGGGCTCGCCGCGGTAACGCACCTCGCCGGCGGTCGGCGGCAGGATGCCCTCCATGATCTCGACCGTGGTGGTCTTGCCGGCGCCGTTGGGACCGAGCATGCCGAAGCACACGCCTTCCGGCACGCTGAACGAGACCCCGGCCACGGCGGTGGTGGCCGGGTACTGCTTCACCAGCTCGCGGACTTCGATGATCGGTGTGCTCATAGGGCGCAACGCCCGCGCCGTAACGTGCCGTGGGTGTTTTTTTGCCGTCCGGGATCGGGGCCGGCAGTGTACCATCTCCCCGCATGAGCACCGGGCAGTACGACAAGTCCGAGCGCGTCGAGCTCGCCGACGAGGCGGTGCACTGGGACCTGGGCACCTCGCTCTCCTACGGTGACTACCTGCAGCTCGACAAGCTGCTCGCCGCGCAAAAGCCGCTGTCGTCCGAGCACAACGAGATGCTGTTCGTCATCGTGCACCAGGTGTCGGAGCTGTGGATGCGCCTGATGCTGCATGAGCTCACCGCCGCCCTGGAATGCGTGCGGCGCGACGATCTCGATCCGGCGCTGAAGATGCTGGCGCGCATCTCGCGCACTCAGACGCAGCTGATCTCGGTGTGGGACGTGCTCTCCACGCTGACCCCTCACGAATACTCCGCGTTTCGTAACGCCCTCGGGCGCTCGTCCGGGTTCCAGTCGCTGCAGTACCGCCTGCTCGAGTTCCTGTTCGGCAACAAGAACCCCGAGATGCTGAACGTGCACAAGCGCGATGCGCACGCCCACGAGACGCTGGCGCGCGCGCTCGCCGCACCGTCGCTGTACGACGAGGTGCTGCGGCTGCTCAGCCGCCGCGGCTACGGCATTCCGGAGGAGTACCTGGCGCGGGACTTCAGCGAACCCTACCGCGCCAGCAAGCAGGTGGCGGGCGCCTGGCTGGGCGTGTACCACAACGCGGACAAGGGCTGGGACCTGTACGAGCTCGCCGAGCGGCTCGTCGACCTCGATCACAACTTTCAGCTATGGCGCTGCCATCACCTGAAGACGGTCGAGCGCATCATCGGCTACAAGCCCGGTACCGGCGGTACCGGTGGAGTCTCCTACCTCGCCAAGGCGCTGGAGCTGAAGTTCTTCCCGGAGCTGTGGCAGATCCGCACCGCGATGTGAAGCACGCTGGGGCGAGGTGACGGACGCTGGCTAGCGCGCGCCGACCATCACCGGTGAGTCGCGATAATAGTCCGGGAACAATTGCTTGAGATTACGGATCTTGGGCAGATCGTTGATCACGATGTAGGGGTACTGGGGGTTCTTGAGATAGAAGTCCTGATGGTAGGCCTCCGCCGGGTAAAAACCCTTCAGCGCATCGACGTGCGTGACGATCGGCTGGCCGAACACCCTGGCCTGCCCGAGCTGCGCAACGTAGCCCGCGGCGATGCGCTGCTGGGTATCGTCGGCGTAGAAGATCACCGAGCGGTACTGCGTGCCGACGTCCGGACCCTGGCGGTCGAGCTCGGTCGGATCGTGCGCCACGGAAAAGAACACCTGCAGCAGCTCGCCGTAGCTCACCTCGGCGGGGTCGAAGCTCACCTGCACCGACTCGGCGTGACCGGTGTGACCGCCGCCGACGTCGCCGTAATTCGCTGTCCGCGCCGACCCGCCGGAGTAACCGGCGAGCACGCCGCGCACGCCGCGCACGTGCTCGAACACTCCCTGCAGGCCCCAGAAGCAGCCACCGGCGAACACCGCCGTCTGCACGCGGCCGGGCGCTTTCGGGTTGTCGAGCGTGGGCGCGGGCAACACGACCGGCGGCTCGGCACCCTGTGTGGCGACGATCCAGCCAAAGCCCCCGACCACCGCCAGCGTCGCGAGCGCACTCAACATTCTCTTAGGCGACATCTCTATCCTCCTTACTTCGACGGCCTGTCTCAAGCGCGTGGCGCAAAGTTCAAGGCCACCGAGTTCATGCAGTAGCGCAGCCCGGTCGGCCGCGGCCCGTCATCGAATACGTGACCCAGGTGCGC
>Ga0210394_10000606_pt1 | contig 72088 bp, 54 predicted proteins | sample IncBWC12MmetaG_FD_160121 | JGI IMG/M metagenome (GOLD analysis project Ga0210394, IMG submission 160121) | Forest soil microbial communities from Barre Woods Harvard Forest LTER site, Petersham, Massachusetts, United States - Inc-BW-C-12-M | ecosystem: Environmental > Terrestrial > Soil >... | reverse complement strand
CGGGGTGTCGAAAAGTTTGAGCAATGCCGGGCGCACTGCAGGCCACGGCGAATGGGCTCGCAGAATACGATCGACGCGAACTTGAAATTCGCCCACAACAGCCCGCAGCCGTGATTGCGAGGCAATACCGGGTCGGAATATCGGATGTTCGAAAAGCTTAACCAATACCGGGCGCATTGCAGGCCACGGCGAATAGGCTCGTAGAATACGATTGACGCGAACTTGAAATTCGCCCAAGACAGCTCCCACCCGTGATATTCACGACCATTTGTACTGATCTTCGGCGCTTGCCGTTGTGACGGAAGCAGCACCCTGCAAACGTCCGAAGCCAGCATTGCGCCTTAAAGCACAAGCGTGGCTACGCAGCCGCAGCTGCGGCGGCCGGCATTTCTGCTTAACGTGAACGGCGTCGCACTTTCCCGCGCTGGCTTTCGTCACGAAGCATCGTGCCATCCGCGAGCCGGAGCCTCTGCCATGACCGCGAGACATACAGTAGTAAGCGCGCGGGGGAACTGGATGGACGCCGCCGGAAACGCGGTCTTATGCTCCTGAGAACCAACGGCTAGTCACTCGTTCAGCTCGAATGACGCATACGCGAATGGCGGACGCGGCGGGTCACCGCCCGGCTCCGCAGCTCAAGTACGAAGTGGCGGTGCGTATGCTCTGCGACTTCACCCCCAAACAAGGTAGCGGACCGCGGCGTACTCTATTTGTTCGATGATCACTTTGCGCGCGCTGAAGTGCGCAATCTTTTGCCGCGGTGGTGGCGGATCAATGCGATGCCTTTGCGGACTTGTTCTTCAGGTAGATAATTTCGCCGGCGGTGCCGGTAACGAGGAGGGCGATATTTGACACCAAAAACACCCAATTGTGCAGCAGGTAGCTGTAAAGAGCGAACCCGGTTGATGCACTCAGCTGGCCTATGAAGAGCCACCGCGACACGCCGGCGTCGCTTTTGGTACGCCATCGCGTATACACCTGCCGGCCGATCGTCAGTAGCAGGACCGCCGAACTCGTCCAGCCGATCAGATCTACGATATTCATCCGGTCGCCCCGCCCTAGGCGGTTGTTTAGCGCGCGCGCACCGCACCCCGCGTATTGTGCCTGGGTGCTTATTTTTGATCGCTGCGGTGCGGACGCTAGCAAAGCGATGCCATTCTTCGCCAGTTCGCAAAACTTGCATTTTATAACCACGCTAGCGTCGAAGTGTATGCAACGGCCGGCTCAGGCGCGCGTGGTAGCATTTGCCATGGAAGAATTGGCGCCCGCAGCCGGGCCGTAACAACGGACTGCAGGATGAAGCGGTTTGCGCTCCTACCGTTTCTTCTGCTGCTGCCAGTCTGCAGCATCGCACAGCGTCCAGCGGCTGCTAGCCGTTTGGATTCGGAGACTACAATCTACGTAGTGCGGCGCGGTTGGCACATCGATGTCGGGTTCAATAGGGCGAACATCGAGGCGCCACTTCAATCCACACTCGCGGACTTTCCCAGCGCGCGATATGTTTTCTTTGGTTTCGGCGACAAGCATTACCTTGTCGCCAGGCATAAGAATTTCCCAGGACTTATCGCCGCGCTCTGGCCAGGCGCCGGCGTGTTGCTGGCAACCGCTCTTGCCGCGACACCCGAGGAGGCTTTTGGCGACAAGCAGGTGGTCCGGTTTACAGTAAGTTCTGCGCAGGCCCGGGCCGCACAAGCCTTCGTGTGGAATTCACTTCTTAAACAGGGCGAAACACCCGTATTCTTGGGCAACGGTCCTTACCCGGGAAGCCTGTTTTTCGGGGCGGTACCGAAATATTCAGCGGCGTACACCTGCAACACGTGGGCGGCTGAGGATTTGCAGGCTGCAGGGCTGCCGGTCCGCAGCGTTGGAGTTGTATTTGCCGCCCAATTATGGATGCAGGTCCGGCGGATTGATGCAGCCGGTCGCACAGGACGCAGCGCCGACCTGACGTCGTTCGCGGCTCTGGCGCTCCTGCGCCCGTCCGCCAACCGCCGCGCTCATGATTGAATGCCGAGGATCCGGCTTAGCAGGGCGGGCTCGACCCGTCTTGGCATATGACCGTCGTCTTGGAGTCGGAAGGGACGACTATGGTGGTGGTGGTCTTCTGAGGGGCCGGAGGGCTGCTGCTGCTAATGCAGCCGGACAGCACCGGGATTAAAACCAACAAGCTTGCGAGGACTTTCATAGCTGAATCCTTAAGTCTTCGTGCCTCAACCCAAACTTAACGCGTGGGGTTGCGTTGTGTTCCGTTCGGTCGGGGCAAGCATCACCACAAAGGTGCGAGAACACCGACCTTGCAGCGCGCGCCCCGCTTAAGGCGGCGGACTTGACGCCGCAGTCGCGGCGAGCGTCGCCAAGCGTCGCTCGTCCCTGATGATGAACAGACCGCAGGCGATGACTATTGAAGCGCCGCCGACGACGAGAGTGCTCGGAAGCGCCGACCAAAAGAACCAGTCGATGCCGAACGCCCACAGAATCGCGGAATACTCGAAAGGGGCGACCACCGCAGGCGGTGCGCGGCGAAAGGCGTCGGTGATCCCGTATTGTCCGAGTGCGCCGGTGACACCGATCGCGGCCAGCCATGCCCAGTCGCCTGGTTCCACCGGCCTCCAGTCAGGCGCCGCGAGGATCCCCGCGCCGATCCCAACCAGCAGTAAGAACCACACGACCATGGCTGCACTTGAGTTCGTGCGTCCCAGGGTGCGCACCATTACCGCGCTCAGCGCATAACAGCACGCGGCGGCGGCGGCGGCGGCGGCGGCTATCGACACGAGTCCGCTTGTCTGCGGCCGCAGCATGATCAGCGCACCCCCGAGCCCCACGCCAATGGTAATCCAGCGTCGCAGCGGCACGCGCTCGCCGAGCAGCGGCACCGACAGCGCGGTCACGAGAAGCGGCGCGCATAGAAACAGCGAGTACGTTTCTGCCAGCGACAAGCGGCGCACTGCGTACACGAATGAACCCAGCATGCCGATACCGAGCAGCGCGCGCATGAGGTGCAGCAGCGGATTGGCGGGTCGCAGAGACCGCCACGAGCCGGACCACGCGATGGGTAAGGTCAGAAAGGCGATCGACGCTGCGCATCGCAGGCACGATAACTCGAAGGGACTATAGTTCCGCGACAGGCGCTTCATCGACGCGTCCATGATCGCGAACATGAAAACGGCCGACAACATCGCGGCGATGCCGCGCAGGTTTTCCGTGGTGTCGCGCCGAACGAGCATCGCCCATTATGAGGCCTGCGGCCAAATGGCCGGGCCCCACATTGCGGTCACGTCGGGTTGAATTTATCCGGCGTCGCAGCTAATTAGCAACTGCAACCGGTGGCGATCTCAACGGCAGTGTCTGGGGCAACAGCCGATCCGTCTCCCGCTTGACCACCGCATAACATTCGCATGAGAGCTTCTCAAGCTGCGGTCGGTCGAGGACGGTGATCTGGCCGCGGGCGTATTGAATCACACCAAGTTTCTGCAGCTTGCCCGCGGCATCGGTTACGCCCTCACGCCGCACGCCGAGCATGTTGGCAATGAGCTCCTGCGTCATGACCAGCTGGTTGGAAGGCAGGCGGTCGAGAGACAAGAGGAGCCACCGGCACAGTTGCTGGTCTACCGAGTGGTGTCGGTTGCACACGGCTGTCTGGGACATCTGCGTAATCAAAGCTTGCGTATACCGCAGCAGCAACAGCTGCAGGTCTCCGTGCCGGTTGAACTCAGTCTTCAGATATCGTGCAGGCAGTCGGTAGGCGTAGCCGGCGCTTTGCACGATTGCGCGGCTGGGAGTTGTCTCACCACCCATGAAAAGGGCGATGCCAATGAGTCCCTCGTTGCCGACGACCGAGATCTCGGCCGATGCGCCGTTTTCCATCACATAGAGCAGCGACACAATCGAGTCAAGTGGGAAATAGACGTGCAGCAGAGGATCGCCGGATTCGTACAACACGCGACCCAAAGGCATGGGTACGAGCTGTAGATTCGCGAACACCCGATCGCGCTCAGCTTGGCCAAGTGCACCCAGAATATGATTCTGGAGCGGGCTATATGGTCCGGGCGTCATGCAAGCTTCCCGGCGTGGGTCCCGAGCGGTACTAAGGACTAGAGTATACAGCACATTCGGCCATATGTTCGATAGCGCACACACACGGTGCGGGAGATAGCCCGCAGGCAGGGCGCGGCAAGCCACGGCCAAGCCGCAATGCAGCGCAAATCGGGCGCGTTTCTCCCCAAGCAGGTTGGGCCCGTGTTACTTAATGGCACGCGGGCGTTAAATCCTGCCTCCCTGAATATGAGCCCCAAGGAGCACGCGATTGCGGTGCTCGAATTGCGCATCGGCGCGCAACATAAACCGGCCAATGACCTGTGCGGATACCCTTTGGTACGCCTGCGCACAGACGTCCCGACGTGCTGCGCCTAGGGTGTGCGGTAGTCATCGGAGGTCTTATGAAATCCATCCACGCCGTCAGCGCGGCCCTGTTAAGTGCGGCCGTTATCTTGAGCGCCTGTGCCACAACGCCCCCGCCGCCGACCGCTGAAATGACGCGGGCCAAAGCGGCGATCGAACAAGCGCAGCGCGCCGGGGCACGCGAGTACGCGACCGATTATCTCAATGCCAGCATGGCCAAGATGGATTTGGCGGAGGCGGCGAGCGCCAAGGGTAATAACGCACAAGCGGCGCGCCTGGTCGATGAGTCCTACGCCGACGCGCACCTAGCTCAGCTCACCGCGCAGAGCGCGAAATCTGCGAAGGCTGCTGCGGATGTGGATAAGAGCATCCAGATGTTGCAGCACGAAGCCAATCGCCCGAACACGCAATGAATTTGCATCCAGCCTTTTGTGGAGAGTCTTGTATGAAGTCACCATCCAAACGAACACTTGCGACCGCGGCGGCCGCAGCGTTCGTATCAGTCATATTGGCCGCATGCGTGGCCACCGCGCAGCACAATGACATGCTGGAGCATGCGCGGGTCGTGGTCGCAAGCGCACAGTCGAATCCTTACGTCGCCGGCGAAGCGCGTACCGATCTGGCAACGGCGGTCGCCGCGCTCAATCAGGGCGATGCCATGGTGCAGGCCGGCAAGCCCGCGGCGGAAGTAGATCACGAGGCTTACCTTGCCGAGCGATTTGCGCTTGCTGCGCAACGCGGCGCGGAGTTTGCGGTGTCTGAGAAAGCGATCGCGGACGCCAACAACCGCCGCAACAGCGTAGTAATCGACGCCCGCGAGCAGGAAGCGGCGCGCGCCAACCAGCTCGCACAGACGCGGTCACTGGAAGCCGATGCCGCGCGGACTGACGCGCAGATCAGCGCACAGCAGAATGCAGCAGCACAGCTGCGCGCGCAGGAGCTTGAAGGTGCGCTTGCCGACCTGCAGGCAAAGAAGACCGATCGCGGACTGGTCATCACCCTGGGTGACGTGCTCTTCGCGACCGGGCAGGCGGACCTTAAATCAGGCGCACGCCGCTCCCTCGAGAAGCTCTCGGGCTTCCTGCATGAATATCCGCAGCGCAACGTGCAGATCGAAGGCTTCACGGACAACGTGGGAACGGATGACTACAACCAGGGCCTTTCAGAGCGCCGCGCCTACGCCGTGCGTGATGCTCTGACGGGTATGGGCATCAGCAGTGACAGAATTCAGACCCGGGGGCTTGGCAAGAGCTCGCCCGTGGCCGACAACGACAGCGCTACGGGTCGACAGCAGAACCGGCGTGTTGAAGTGATCATCTCGGAGAGCGATGGCCGCACGGCGACGCGCACGCCGTAATCGTCGGCGCTGATCCGCGGCGAGGCCGCGGGCGCTGGCCGGTGCACCGCAAGGGATGTCAAGTCGCCGCGCGACCGATGACGCGCGGCGCGTCGCCTAGCGTTCGGCGCTGTGCTCGGCACTCAGGTCCCGAGTCGACTGACTCGTTGTCGATTGGGCAAGCGACGCATCTTGCAATGAACCCAGAACCCGCCGCAGTTCATCGATATCCACCGGCTTCGTCAAATGGCGATCGAACCCGGCGGCTAGGGCGCGCCGCTTATCCTCGGCGAGGCCCCAACCGGTAATCGCTATCAACGGCAGAGTTTTCGCCCAGCTGCTCGCACGCAGCTTTTGGGCAACTTCGTAGCCGTTCAGTTGCGGAAGTCCGATATCGAGCAGGATGACGGCCGGGCGGAACTGCTCCGCGAGCAATATTCCCTCGGCACCGTCAGCTGCGCAGCGCAGCTCATGGCCGTCAAAAGACAGCAGCATGGCAAGGCTCTCCGCCGCATCGCGATTGTCATCGACAATCAGTATTTTGAGGGCTCCGCCTCGGTCGGCCTCGCCACGCGCGCGCGCACTGTCGGGCTGATCTGCACCGGCGCCGCTCATCGGCAGACGTACGATGAAGGTGCTTCCTTCGCCAATGCCGCTGCTGTGCGCGGCGACCGTTCCACCGTGCAATTCGACGAGCGCCTTGACGAGTGCTAGCCCAATACCGAGGCCGGTCTCGCTGCGCTCGAGCGGTGCCCGAAGCTGCGAAAACATTTCGAAAACGCTTGCGATGCTCTCCTGCGGTATGCCAATGCCCGTGTCGCTAACGGAGATTGCGACCTCATCCTTCTCACGGGAGGCGGCGAGTTCAATGCGGCCGCCAGGCTCGGTGTATTTGGCGGCATTGGTCAATAGGTTGGCTATCACTTGCGCCAGGCGCAACGCGTCAGCGTGTAGGGCGGGCATGTCCTTCTGAAGGTGGACGATCAGCGCATGGTGGCGCGCATCGATGAGCGGTCGCGCTGTCTCGATGGCGCTCGCAACCACGGCTGCGAGATCGACGGGCGCTGTGCGCAGATGCAGCTTGCCGCGCGTGACGCGCGACAGATCGAGGAGATCATCGAGCAGCAGTGCCATGTGACCGACCTGGCGGTCGATGACCTCGCCACTCCAGTGCAGCTGCGCAGCGGTGGCACCGGACATGGACGCAATCCTTGCCGCCTGTTGGATCGGGGCAAGGGGATTGCGCAACTCGTGCGCGAGCACCGCAACAAAGTCATCCTTATGTTGTTGCGCAGCGCGCAGCGCACGCTGTGCCTGCTTGAGTTCGGTGATGTCGAATCCCAGGGCGCAGATGCCGGCGACCGCATTCGTCGCATCGCCGAAGGGCTGGAAGACGAAACTTACGAAGCGCTCCTCGAGGCCCTTTCCCGGAACACGCTCGAGAAGCCAGCTCGCGGCCGCTGCCCGCTGCGACCTTCCTGTGCTGTAGGCTTGGTCGAGCATCGCGAAATATCCCTGGCCACGCATTTCCGGCAGCGCTTCGCGCGCGGGCTTGCCGATCACTTCGCGTTGACCGACGAGCTCGTAGTAGGCGGCGTTGACGACTTCAAACACGTGGTCGGGGCCGCGCAGCACGACCATAAAGCCCGGCGAATTCGCGGAAACGTGACGCAACAACTCGGTTTGACCGTGTATCCATGGGTCAAGGCCAGGTCGCGGAGCCTCGAGCTTTTCTGCGGGATCTCGCGCCGGCAACGGTTGAGTTGGCGCTTCAATGGGCTTCACGTTGAAACCGTCGCAATAAACGTTCCCCGCCTGGCCTACAGCGCATGAGCGCGGTGCGATTCGGACTACCTTCGAGCGCTGCGAGGTGCAAATCTCGCACTGGCCGAGGCCACGAGCCCCAGGGCGAGGAGGAGAAGCGAGCACCAATCAAGCGCGCCCCCGCCGCCACCGCCTGCAGCAGCCGGCGCGATGCTCAAAGCAAGCGCAGCCCGAGCCGACTGACCGTAGGCGTCCTGCGCAGTCACCGTGACCGTGGCCTGGCCCGACTGGCCCGCGCTCGGCGTCAGGCGCATCGTGCAGGTGAATGAGCTCGTGCCGCACCCGCTGCTGAGCGACGCGGACGATGCCGGCAGGAGCGCGGTGTTGCTGCTCGCCACGCTCACCACCAACTGCTCCGTACCGCTCAATGACAGTGTTGCGGGCGCTACCGGGCTGCCTGCCGGCAGACTCTGGCTGCCGCCGGATGTGACGCGCACGGTCGGCGGTGGCGGCTTTGTGACGGTGACCGTAACACTCACGGACGCCGAGCGACCGGCGCCGTCGACCACGGAAAATTTAAGGTGCGCGGTGCCGACGCCCCCGAGGGCGGGCGTGATGATCGCGCTGCACGAATTCGTCGAGATTCCGCAGGCGGCCGGCTGAAAATGCACCGCGGCGGACGCTCCAGACGAAATGAGCGCGGCATTGTCACTCGTGCTGGAAAGGCTGAGTCTGCCGGTACCCGTGAGCGTAAGCGGTATTTGCCCGGAGCTCCCGCCGAGGATTGAGAAGCTGGTGACGGCACTTACACTCGGACGCGGCAGCGTCTGCAGCGCGCGCAGCGCGTCCACCCGCCCGTAGCCAAAGATGCCGTTGGGCGTCGGGCCGCCGAGTGGCACGGCGCTGTTCTGCAGGGTGCCTAAAATGCGTGCTGCACTCAGGCCCGGGAAGGTGGCGCGCAAGAGCGCGGCGACGGCAGCAACATTTGGCGTCGCCGCGGAGGTGCCGTAGAACAGCTGCGACGGCCCCCCGGAGAAGTACGTGTCATTTGAGTCGACGTAAACGCCATCGGGCGCCACCAGGGCGGGGGCCTGCACACTTTGCGGGGCCGGATATTCGAGTTCGATCGGACCGGTTGCGCTGAAAGGTTCGATCGCATCGCCAGCGCCGTCGCCACCATACACCGCACCCACCGTAGCGACGCGCGGCAGCAGTTTCTGCGGCGAGCCGATCCCGCCCGAAGTGGGGCTGCCGAGCACCGCCGCACCATCGCCGTAGATGAATAGCTTGAGGAACTTGCCCGCAAACTCGGTGTTCGGCGTGCCGATGGCAAAATGATATATGCCGCTTGGCAATTGCGGGTCGCTGACGCTGTCGAAGACATCGCGGCTGCCCGCCCCCGGAATGCACTCGAGCACGTGCAGGTGCTGATCCATCACGTAGAGATCAAAATTACTGACGTTTTGGTCGAACGGGTCCGCCCACTGCAGATAGATCGGCGCATTCAAGGTGTCATACAGGGTCAGCTTTTCGTGGGGCGAGCCTCCGAATGACTGCGCGTATGCATCCGCCTGGCCGTTGAGGTTGCAGGTGAGGGGCGTGGCGAGGTGCTTGGGTGCGTACGTTCCCTGCCAGAAGCTCTCATTTTCATTGCCGGCCGCCGAGAACAGCAGCACGTGCGGATTTTGCGCGAGGATCGCTGTTACGCCCTGCGCAAGGGAGCTCTCGGCGGACATCACGTCCTCGGCCGGGTACTCAAGATCGTCAGCAACAATGGAGGCGCCGGCCGCGATGAGCGCAGCAAGACAGCTCACGTACTCAACGTCGGTTTGCGGTGCGCAGAACAGCAGTCTTGCCCCGGGCGCCACGGCGTGCAACTCCTCGAGCAGCATCGTGCCTTCATCGGTTGGCGCTTGTTTGGGACCGGGTTGGGCGGCCGGTGTCAGAACGGTCACGTGTTGCGGCAGCTCGCCGCGCGACTGGATGAGCGCGAGGCTCGTGACATCGTCGGACATGATGCCGACGGCGACTCCGGCGCCGTTCCTGCCGGTCGTATCGATGAACTCCGCAGCGTGTGTGATTGAAACCGCTTCGCCGTCGATGACCGTGGGAACGCTCGTCTGCGGCCGCGCGATGGATCGCACGACGGGCCCGATAATCCGGGAGTAGGTCGGTAGATCAACGCTGCGCACTTTGCTCAGCGAGGCAAGGTCCGGGAGGTCGCTCGCGCGTAGCCAGCCCTCGACGCTGCACCAGGGCGCAATGTGCACGGCAGCCCCGACCGTGAGACCGGCAGCCGCCAGTGCCTGCGGCGACACGGGCGCTGTGCAATCGTAGTGCACGGCGACCTGTACGCGCCCCTGCTCATCGAATCGAGCCGACGAGCTCGGTTGCAGTGGCTTGGCGGCCCGTTGCGCGGACTTCTCCTCGGGTTCCGCTGCGGTCGCGGTCCATAGCGCGAGCAGGCGCGGCGTGACGTGGGAGGTCCAATCGGGCAAGGACGCATGCGCAACCGCGCTTAGATATAGGAGCGCCGCCAGCGCGGCAGTCCTCTGCCAAACCAACCGGCGTCTCCGAGTTGGACTTGACATATGAGCCTCACCCGCGATCCGAGTAGGGTGCCCGCCCGGTCACGGCTTTGGCAGGAAGCGCGTCTCACTTCAAGGGCGCTGGTCACCGGCGCACGCTGGACGCTCGACCGGTTTTCCGGCAGGCCGCGCGGCTCAGCCTGCACCGGCTCTCGCAGTGTCGGTTAGCGGCGCACCCGGTGCCGGCTTGCGCGACGCCCCCTGTGACGGCACGCGCGGCGCGAGGAAGCCAATGCGCCTAAGACGTACTCTTAACTTCTTGAGCCAGTTACGTGACCCCGGAGCGCTCGGCGCATAGTCTCGCCTTTGGAATGCAGCCTGCAGAGGTACGCGTGAAAGGAACCAGTGACGGTACGGCCATCGAGCGCATCAAACTCCACGGGATCGACGGCCTGACCTACTTCATGCCCGCCCTGTTCTTTGGATATCTGGCGGCACTGTGCACGGCGCTCATCATGACCTCGATCTTTCTGGTTAAGATGCGCAATCCCGAGGCCATCGCCGGGGCGGGTGTTTTTGGGCTGCTGGTAACGGCGGGACTTGGGGCAGCGCTGCTTCGGGCGCAGCTGAAGGATCTGCGGTACCTGCGCCTCACAACGCAGGCGGACGCGCAGACGAACTATGAGGCGGTCCTGAAGAGCATTCGCGCCGCCGGATGGGCCATCACGCGCGATGAGCCGGCTCAACTGATCGATGCCAGGGTGTCCGACTCCCTCCTGAGCCGTGGCGAGTGGGTCGCAGTGCGCTTTCGCGACTGCGAGGTGTGGATTGCGAGCATCTGTGACCCGCGCATCGGCTTCTCTCTGGTCGCCCGCAGGCGCTGTCGTCTTTATAAAGAGCTCATCACATCGGCAGTGTTCGCGCGTGCGTAACGGGCGTGCGGCGCGCGCAGAATTGTCAGCGCACCCAAAGCCGACGATGATAGGAACGCCCAGGATATATTGAAGGACGCGCGATGAGCGCCGCCTCCGAGCCCGTCGGTACACTTGAAGTTGCGTTGGCGCACGCCACGCGTCTGCTGGCGACTCAACCGGCGATGGCCGCCGCGCAGGCGGTCGAGATCCTGAAGGTGGTGCCCGAGCATCCGGTGGCGGTGCTGTTGCTCGCCAGTGCCCAGCGCGCCACGGGACACTCCGCAGCTGCGGTTGGCCTTCTCGAGACGCTGGTGCTCAAGCAGCCCAACTGGGCGGCGGCACACTACGAGTTAGGCGTTGCTCTGGGTCACGCCGGGCAACCCGAGGCCGCGATCGGCGCGCTCCGCCGCGCCGTAAAGCTCAAACCGGATCTTGCTCATGGCTGGCTTGCGCTCGGCGATCAGCTGAGCGCCGCCGGTGATGGGGCCGGCGCCGACGCGGCCTACGCCTGGCACATCAAGGCTTCAATCCGTGACCCGCGCCTGCTGCAGGCGGCCGCGGCCCTCTGCGAGAACCAGATTCCTCAAGCCGAAGCGCTCTTGCGCGCGCACCTCAAGCAATTCCCGACAGACGTTGCCGCCATCCGGATGTTCGCCGAGGTCGCGGCGCGGCTGCGTCGCTTCCAGGACGCGGAAACGCTTTTGTCCCGATGTCTTGAGCTGGCGCCGAGCTTTGCGGGCGCGCGGCACAACTACGCGACGGTCCTGCACCGACAGAACAAACCCGTCCCGGCGCTGCGCGAGGTTGAGACCTTGCTCGCGCTCGAGCCGCGTCATCCGGGCTATAACAATCTGAAAGCGGCGATTCTCGTCAGGATTGGTGAGTATCAGCAATCGATCGAGATCTACGAGGCCGTGCTTGCCGCCTACCCCAACCAGCCCAAGATCTGGATGAGCTATGGTCATGCGTTGAAGACCAAAGCCCGCGAGCACGACAGCATCACTGCATACCGCAAGAGCATCGCCATGCAGCCGGCGCTGGGCGAGGCCTATTGGAGCCTTGCAAATCTGAAGACTTTCCGCTTCGGTGAGGCGGAGTTGTCGGCGATGCGAGCGCAGCTTGAGCGCACGGATCTGCCGGATGAGGACCGCTATCACCTGCACTTTGCGCTGGGCAAGGCGCTGGAAGACCTCGGCGATTATCCCGCCGCCTTCGAGCATTACACGCAGGGCAATCGCATGCGCAGGGCGAGCGTGCGCTACGTTCCCGAGGAACTCACAGCCCGGGTGCGCCGCGCCAAGGCGCTCTTGACACGCGAGTTTTTCGCTGCGCGCAGCGGCTACGGATCAGCTGCGCCCGATCCGATATTCATCGTCGGCCTGCCGCGCTCGGGTTCCACTTTGCTCGAACAGATCCTGGCAAGCCACTCGCAGGTCGAGGGCACCATGGAATTGCCCGATCTCGCGGCGATTGCCAAAAAGCTGTCCGCGAAAGCTCGTGAAATGCAGGTGCCGAGCTACGCGGAGGTGCTCGCGACCTTGAGCGCTGCGGAGTGTCGTGCGCTGGGAGAGGAGTACCTGCGCGAAACTCGAATCCAACGCAAGACGCCCGCGCCGTTCTTCATCGACAAAATGCCGAACAACTTCGAGCACATCGGCCTCATTCAGCTGGCGCTGCCGAACGCCAAAATCATCGACGCGCGCCGTCATCCGCTCGGCTGCTGCTTTTCAGGATTCAAGCAGCATTTCGCGCGCGGTCAGCACTTTACCTACGGGCTCGACGACATTGGCCGTTACTATCGGGACTACGTTGAGCTCATGGCGCACTTTGATGCCGTACTGCCCGGCCGCGTGCACCGCGTTTTCTACGAGTCGATGATCGACAACACGGAGAGCGAGATTCGTCGCCTGCTCGAGTACTGTGGACTGCCGTTCGAAGAGACATGTCTGCGCTTCTATGAAAACGACCGCGCCGTGCGCACGGCAAGCGCCCAGCAGGTGCGCCAGCCGATCTTTCGCGACGGCGTCGAGCAGTGGCGCCACTTCGAGCCCTGGCTGGGGCCGTTGAAGGACACGCTCGGCAGCGTTTTACAAGCCTACCCGGCGGCGCCGGAATTTTGAGAATCAGACGGAATGGCATACCCTCCACCAGAGGGGTGCGGAAATACCACGGGGAGATAAATAATGACGCGTAGTCGCAAGCGTAAATTAGCGCGCGTTCAAGCCAAGTCCGCAGGACGAATTTTCTTCAAGGCGACGCCTGTTGCGTCGGCGCTACTAGCCTGTATGCCCGCGGCCTATTCGCAGGAACGGACGGCTGAGAATGCCGGGATCGAGGAAATCGTCGTGACCGCGCAGAAGCGCGCGGAAAACCTGCAAGATGTTCCCGTTAGTATTCAGGCACTTGGCACCGCGAAGCTCGAAGAGCTGCACATCACGAACTTCGACGACTACGCGAAGTTCCTGCCAAGCGTGTCCTTCTTGGGCGACGCAACCGGCGGTCCCGGTTTTGAGCACGTCTATATGCGCGGTGTCTCGAGCAGCGTGCTCGAGAACCACTCGGGATCATTGCCGACCGTGGGCGTGTACCTCGATGAGCAGCCCGTCACGACCATCGACGGTGTGCTCGACATCCATATCTATGACATCGCGCGCATCGAAGTCCTGGCGGGTCCTCAGGGCACCCTGTACGGCGCAAGTTCCGAGGCCGGCACGATACGCATCATCACCAACAAACCCGATACGACTGCTTTCGCAGCCGGGTACGAGCTGGGCGCGAATACCGTTGATCACGGCGGCATCGGCGGCTCGATCGAAGGTTTTCTGAACGTGCCCCTGTCGCCGATCGCCGCGATACGCCTGGTCGCGTGGGACGAGCACAAAGCAGGTTTCATTGATGTGGTGCCGAAGTCTTACACATTCCCGACTTCCGGAATTACCTTCAGTGATGCGCCGTTCGTCAAGAAAGACGCCAACTATGTGGACACCCGCGGCGGCCGCATGGCGCTCAAGCTCGATTTGAACGACAACTGGACGATGACACCAAGCGTCATGGGCCAAGTCACGACGACGGGTCCCGGTCCATTTGCTTACAACCCCGCGGCGGGAGATCTGGATACGTGGCAGTTCTTTTCAGACGAGACGCGCGATTCCTGGATGCAGTCCACCTTGACCATCGAAGGCAAGATCAGCGACTTCGATATCGTGTATTCGGGTGGCTATTTGGCGCGTAACCAGCACGAGAGCGAGGACTACACCGACTACTCGCTCTTCTACGATCGCCACAGTGGCGAAGGCGCTTATTTCAGGGATAACGCGGGCCACCTCATCAATCCCGCGCAGCACATTTTGGGGCGCGATCATTACACCAAGATCAGCAACGAGCTGCGCGTCACCTCACCCAAGGAATATCGATTCCGATTCACCGCCGGCGTGTTCCTGCAGCGTCAACTGCACAACATTCTGCAGGACTACGTGGTCAACAACGGTGATCCCCTGGGGTATCTGCCGCCGAACGATCTCTCGGTCCAGGATTGGCCCGGATCCCTTTGGGTCACCGATGAACAGCGCGTCGATCGTGACGCTGCAGTGTTCGGTGAAGCGAATTTTGATTTCACCGACCATCTGACCGGTACCGCAGGCATCCGCCATTACACCTTCGACAACACGCTCTATGGGTTCTATGGATTCGGTGCGGGTTTCCCCTACGGGCCGGGTGAGGGTGTATTAACGTGTTTTGCGGGGTCTACCGCCTTCCGTGGCGCGCCGTGCGTCGACCTCGATGGCAAGTCCGAAGGCTCCGGCAATTCGCCCAAACTCAATCTCAGCTACAAATTCGATCCCGATCACTTGATGTATGTGACCTGGTCCAAGGGCTTCCGCCCCGGCGGCGTCAATCGCAACGGCGGCGGCATATTGCCGCCGTATCTGCCCGATTACTTGACGAACTATGAAGTGGGCTGGAAAACGACCTGGTTCGATCATCGTCTGCGATTCAATGGCGCGGTGTTCGATGAGGAATGGAAGAACTTCCAGTTCTCCTTCCTGGGACCGAATGCGATCACGATTATCCAGAACGCCGGCCAGGCCAGAATCAAAGGTATCGAGACCGATCTGGAATGGGCGGCGACGCAAGGCCTGACGCTCTCCGGAGGCTTCTCGCTGCTCGACTCCAAGCTGACGGAGGCCTACTGCCCCGGAGGCCCCAGTGTCTGCCTCGCGCCTGGCCAGGAAAACTATGCCCCAAGCGGCACGCAGTTGCCGACGACACCGAAGTTCAAGGGCGATGTCACGGCCCGCTATACCTTTGCGGTGGGCGGCGGTTACCAAGGCAATCTGCAGGCGTCGGTGGTGTACAACGGACCGCGGTGGGCAGACCTGCGCATCATCGCACGTGACGACCTTGGCGAGATGCCCTCCTATACGCTCGCGGATTTCACCGCGGGTATAGAGAAGAACGGCCTGAGCGCCGAGCTATATATCAATAATGCGTTCGACAGTCGCGCAGTGTTGAGCCGCTACGCTGAATGCGATATTGAAAAATGCGGACAGATCTCGGTCTATAACCTGCCGGAGACACCGCGCCTCATCGGCATCCGCTTCGGCCAGAAGTTCTGATCGCGGGGGGGAAGGGGAGTGCGGCTCTAGGGCTTAACGCCGTAGAGCCGCATGAACGCGGCGACCGCCTGCGCGATCTGCAGGCGGATCTGCGCGGGCTCAAGCGGCGGAATGAGGTTGAGCAGGAACTGCAGGTGCGAGCGACCCTTGCACAGGCTGAGGAACTGCTCCGCAGCGAGGGCGCAATCCGGGATGGCGAGCGCGCCGTGCGCCGTGGCAGCGGTGAGATAATCCTGCAGACCCCGCTGTCCACGCGCCGGCCCGACCTCGTAAAACACGCGCGCTAGCTCCGGGCTGCGCTGCGCTTCGGCAACCAGGATGCGAAACATCTGCACGGTCTCTTCGGAATACAGATGCCCCAAGTACTGCTCGCCGAGCCGCGTCAAGGTTTCCGCCGGCTCACCGTCAAGCGACACTTCCAGAATGCGGTCCGCTGCCTGCCCGCACCGCTCCCGCACCTGCGCCTCGAATAGCTCCTCCTTGTTCTTGAAGTAGTTATATAGAGTGCCCTTCGACCCGCCGAGGCGCGCGGCGATGGTCGACATGGACGCCGCCGTGTAGCCCTGCTCAAAAAACACTTCGCGGGCCACTTTCAGAATGGTCTCGCGACGTTCATCGCGGGTCGGGGTGCGGGGGGCGGGTGCTGCCATGATGCTGACCATACGGTACGGTTATCCTTGACCTGACCTGAGAGATCCCTCATAGTACCACAATCTGACCGTACTGTACGGTCATTTAAATTCGAGCACCGCATGCCGCAGCCTACACCGAAGTACGTCTGGACCTTGGCCGTCGCTGCACTGGGCCTCGCCTCCTGCGCGAGCGTGCCGGACCTGGGTGACGCACGGCAGCCGAAACCCGGAAGCGCATACGCAGCCGATCAAAGCTTCACCGCACCGGCTGCGCAGTGGCCCGCCGATGGCTGGTGGCAGGCCTACGGGGATCCGCAGCTGAACGGTCTAATCGAGGCGGCTCTGCAGGGCTCGCCGACGATGGCGCAGGCGCAGGCCCGCGTGCAGAAGGCGCAGGCCACAGCCGGCGCCGCGGACTCGGCGCGCTGGCCGACCCTCGAGGCCGACGGCACGTACGCCGAGGTCAAAGAGAGCCTTAACCAGGGCTTTCCGCCGCAGTTCGCTCAGTATCTGCCGCGTGGCTACAACTCCTCCGCGTATCTGGCATTGAAGTTGGGTTACGAGTTTGACTTCTGGGGCAAAAATCGCGCCGCCATCGCCGCCGCGGCCTCCGAGCTGCGCGCCGCGCAGGCGGATGCCGCCGAAGCGCGCCTCGCATTGTCGGTGAGCATCGCCCAGGCCTATGCGGATCTCGGGCGCCTGTTCGCCGAGCGCGATGTCGCGGAGCGCTCCGCAAAGAATAAAGAGGAGACCGCGGCCCTCGTCCTGCGGCGCGTCGACAACGGGCTCGATACGCGCGCGGAACTCAAAGAGGCCGAAGCGGGAGCGCCCGCGGCGCGCGCACAGATGGCGGCGCTGGACGAGCAGATCGCGCAGACGCGCAACCGCATTGCGGCCCTGATGGGCGCGGGCCCGGATCGCGGCATCGGCATCGAGCGTCCCGCTGCCTTGCACCTCAAGGCATTTGGACTGCCCTCGCAAGTGCAGGCGCAGCTCCTCGGACGCCGCCCCGACATCGTCGCCGCGCGCTGGCGCGCCGAGGCTGCCGCCAAGCGCATCCACGTCGCGCGCGCGCAGTTCTACCCGAACATCAATCTGGCGGCCTACATCGGCCAGCAGGCGCTCTTTGCGAATCTGCTTTTCAAGGACAACTCGCAGATTGGCAGCGTGGGTCCGGCCGTCACTCTGCCGATCTTTGAAGGGGGCCGTCTGCGCGATCAGTACCGCGGCGCGCGCGCGGACTACGATGATGCCGTGGCGAGTTATGAGGCGACCCTCGTGCAGGCGCTGCAGGAGCTTGCCGACGCGGCCGCGAGCGCGCGCGCGCTCGGTGACAGATTGCAGGAGAGCAGAGCGGCGCTCGCGGCGGACGAGGAGGCGTACAGGCTCATCCGCCTGCGCTACGAGGGCGGCCTTGCCAATTATCAGTCGGTCCTCCTTGCCGAGGATGCCGTGCTGCAGGCGCGCGTGATCGTTGCCGACCTCGACGCGCGCGCGTTCACGCTCGACGTGCAGCTGGTGCAGGCCCTCGGCGGTGGCTACGCCGCGAGCTGACGCGCGCCTTTATTCTTAGGATCCCCTCATGTCCAACTCCAACACGGTTCGCAATTCGCCAGTGAAGCTTCTCGACAGCGCGCCCGCGGCGCAGCCGCCGCAGGCGGACGCGCCTGCCGAGCGCGCGCCGGCCGCTGACGGCACGGCGGCGCCGGAAAGGCGCAAACGTCTCTTCATGATTCTCGGCGCGGTCATCGTCGCCGCCACTTTCGGCACGCTCCTGTGGTTCTGGATCACCGCCTCGCAGGTCACGACCGACAATGCCTACGTGGATGCTGACGTGGCGCAGGTCACGCCTTTATTTGGCGGCCCGGTCGCCGCCGCGTATGCCAGCAACACCGATGTTGTGAAGAAGGGCCAGGTGCTGGTGGTGCTCGACAGCGCCGACGCGAAGCTCGCGCTCGCCGAAGCACAGGCGCAGCTCGGTCAGGTGCAGCGCAAGGTGCAGGGCTATTTTGCGAACGACACGGCATTGGGCGGACAGGTCAATTCGCGCGACGCGGATATTGCGCACGCCGCCGCCCAGGTGGCCAGCGCGCAATCGGACCTCGAGCGCGCGCGCGTGGAACTCACCCGGCGGCAGGCGCTGAGCGCCTCCGGAGCCGTTTCTGGAGACGAGCTGACGCAGGCGCAAAACGCATTCTCCACGGCGCAGGCGGCGCTTGCGGGCGCCAAGGCCGCACATGCCCAGGCGGTCGCGCAAAGGACGGCGGCGCTCGGCCAGCGCTCGGTCAACAGCGCGCTCATCGAGGGGACCAGTGCCGAGGCCAATCCGGAGGTGGCCGCGGCGCGCGCCAAGGTTGAGCAGGCTGAACTCAATCTCGCACGCACCCGCATCAGCGCGCCCATGGATGGCGTCGTCGTCAAGAATGCCGTGCAGGTGGGCCAGCAGGTGCAGCCCGGTCAGACGCTGATGACCATCGTGCCTATCGAGGCGGTCTATGTGAACGCCAACTACAAAGAGGCGCAGCTGCGCAATGTGCGTTTGGGACAGCCGGCGGTGCTGACCTCCGATCTCTACGGCAGATCCGTCAAGTATCACGGCCGGGTGGTCGGCATCGGCGGCGGAACCGGCGCGGCGTTTTCCCTGATTCCCGCACAGAATGCCACCGGCAACTGGATCAAAGTCGTGCAGCGTCTGCCGGTGCGCATCGCGCTCGACCCGGCTGAGCTGCGCGCGCATCCGCTGCGTGTGGGATTGTCGATGAACGCGGACATCGACGTCTCGCGGCGCTAGGCGCGAGAGCGAGCGTCATGGCCGCGGACACCCCCGGCGGGGCCACCACTCAAAGCAGCAGCGACTTCTCGACCATGAGCGGCGCGCCGCTCTGGTTTGCCGGCAGCCTCCTCGCCATCTCCAATTTTGTGGTCGTGCTCGACACGACGATCACCAATGTCTCGGTCCCGAACATCGCGGGCGGACTTGCCGTCTCCCCGAGCCAGGGCACCTGGGTCATCACCTCCTATGCGGTCGCCGAGGCCATCATGGTGCCCCTGAGCGGTTGGCTTGCACAGCGCTTCGGCGCGGTGCGGCTCTTTGTCGCCTCGATGATCGGCTTCGGCATCTGCTCGGCGCTGTGCGGGCTTGCCCCCTCGCTCGGCTTTCTCGTGCTCTTCCGCGTCCTGCAGGGCGTGTGCGGTGGCCCGATGATGCCGCTCTCGCAGACACTGCTGCGGCGAATTTTTCCGCAACAATTGCAGAGCGCAGCGCTCGGCCTGTGGGCCATGACGACGGTCGTCGCGCCCATCGCAGGGCCGCTCCTGGGCGGCGTGCTGGTCGATGGGATGGGCTGGCCGTGGATCTTTTTCGTCAACGTACCGGTGGCGATGATCGTCGCTGTCCTCGTGTGGCGTACGCTCGCCACGCACGAGACGGCAACGCAGCGCATACCGGTCGATTTCACGGGCCTCGCGTTGCTCATCACCTGGGTCGGCGCCATGCAGATCATGCTCGACAAGGGCAAGGATCTGGACTGGTTCGACTCGCCGTTCATCGTGACGCTGGCCGTAATCGCGTTGATCGGCTTCGTCGCCTTCCTCATCTGGGAGCTGACCGATGCACACCCGGTGGTGGATTTGCGGGTGTTCCGGCATCGCGGCTTTGCGGTCTCGGCCGTAGTGATGTCTATCGCCTTCGGCTCGTTTTTCTCGACCGTCGTGCTGCTGCCGCTGTGGCTGCAGACGAATTTGGGCTATACCGCGACGTGGGCGGGCCGCGCGGCGGCCTTCCAGGGCGTGCTCGCCGTCGTCATGTCGCCCGTCGTCGCGCGTTTGACGATGACGCGGGACTCGCGCCTCCTGGTGTGCATCGGCGTGCTCATCTTTGGCTTAGCGACGCTGTGGCGCAGTACTTTTACGACCGACACCGACTTTGTGCGGATCGTTTTGCCGCAGCTCGCGCAGGGCTTCGCCATACCGTTCTTCTTCATACCGCTCATGTCGGTGGCGTTGGGATCGGTCCTGCCGCGCGAGACGACGTCCGCCGCGGGACTGCTCACTTTCATGCGCTCCACGGCGGCGGCATTCGCAACTTCCATCACGACCACGAACTGGGAAAACATTGCGACGGCGCGCCGTGGCGATCTCGCAGGCGCTCTCAATGGCGGCCAGGCGATGCTCGACACGCTGACGCGCGCGGGCGCGACCGCAGGCCAGGCGCTGCGCGAACTTGATGCGCTGGTACAGACGCAGGCGGTGATGCTCGCGACCGACCGGGTGTTCTTTGTCACCTCGTTCGTATTCGTGCTCGCGGCCGCCGCGATCTGGGTTGCCCCGCGCGGCCGGCGCGCCGCAGCAGCCGCGGGCGCTGGCCACTGAAGCGCGCACCGCGGCCAAGCGATATCATCAATTGAAGCGGATGCGCACCCCCGCCCAGATTGCGCGCGGTGCCGCCGGCGACACGGCATTCTCATTGGTCCAGTCATTCTGGTTGAAACGGAACGTGCCGTTCGGATTGAACGCATTGGTGGTGAGAAATCCGGCGGTGGCGTATTCCTTATCCAGCAGATTGACGACACGAGCGAAGATGTCGGCGCTTTTCGTGACGTGATACGTGCCCTGCAGATTGACCACCGCGTATCCGGGAATCCATCCGCTGCCTGAGATGAATGCGCCCGTGGCGTTCGTGCCGCCCGCCTGGTTGGCGTTGTTTTCATTGCCGTGCAGGTAGGAGCCGGAGGCCACGATCACGTTGCCGCCGACGTCCCATTGACTGTTGACCTCGTAGTCAAGCACCAGCCGCCCGGCATGCAGCGGAATCAGCGGCAGCCGGTCGCCGGGGCGAACCTGGATGTTGCCGGCGGCGTCGGCGGTGCTGTTGGATGCCGCGCTGACTGCAAAGCTCGACTGAAAGGTGGCATTGACGAAGCTGTAGGTCAGATGCCAGTTCAAGCCGCCTTGCTTCCCGCCGAGCGCCAGGTCCAGTCCCTGGCGGCGCGTGTTGCCGACATTGTCGAAATAGCCCTGATTGGTGCTCGTGGCGACGAACTGGATGTCGTTGCTGTTGATCGTGCGGAACACGTCTGCGCTCCACACCAGGCGCTGATCGGAGCGATTGCCGCGCAGGCCGAGCTCCACGGTTCGCGCGACCACCTGCTTCAGATCCGGGTCGCTCGCGAAATCATTGGGCAGACCGCAGGGCGCGGCCGGATTGGCGCAGCCCAATTCAATCACCGTCGGCGCCCGGCTCGCCTCGTTGTAATCGCTATACAGGGTGACGGCATCGCTCGGCGTCACCGTGAAGCCAAGAGCCGGATTGATGCGGCTGAAAGTGTGATCGCCGGCGAGCGGGCGAGCCATATCGAAACCCGAGCCGACATCGCCCACGTCCGTATCCACACTGTCACCGTTGAGCGTTTCGGTGTTGCGGTTGTAGCGCATCGATGCCGTGAAATGCAGCAGTTCGACGGGGGAGAGTGTATCGGTCAGGTACGCGCCCAAGATCTTGTTGCTGCCGCTGAGCGAGATGACCGTTTCATTGTTGAGCGGGCTCAGCGCGTAGATCAGGGTGTGATTCGGCGCCAATGAGCCGTACTCGAACGCCTGGGCAAAGGTGTCCTGCGAGTCCTCGTAATCGGCGCCGACAATGGCCTGGTTCTTCCAGCCGCCGACGTCCTGGGAGTCGGTGAGCTGCACGCCAAACCCCGCGGTGCGCTGAATCACCCGCGATGTGGCGTCCTGGCCGTTGGCACAGAAGGCGAGGTCGGCGCGGCTCGCGGGCGGCGCGGCGCAGTCGATCGGCGGCCCGCTGTAACTGCTGGAGAGATAGCCGTCGTTGATGTTGCCATTGCCGCTGCCGGTGGCCAGGCGCCGATAGAAGACATTGCCGGAGAGCAGCAGCTGTTCGCTCAGGAACTGTGTGCCCGTGAGGTTCACGAAATTGAGAAGATCATGCGTGAAGTCCGGCGTGTAGCTCGCGGCGCGCCGGAAGTCGAGCATGCTCATGGGCGTGGCGCCGTTACCGTACAGGTTGGTGTCCGCGTAGGTATAGCTGAGATCGACGTCGGTCTTATCATTCTGCCAGCCGACCTTGCCGAAACCCTGATAGACGTGGGTTGCCGACAGATCGCGCCAGCCGGTCTCGTCGAAATAATTGCCGGTGAAGAAGTAATCAAACGGGCCGAGCTCCCCGCCGCTCTCCCCCTGCAACGCGCGCCGCCCGAAGGAGCCGCCGTAGCCCTCGACCTGCGTGCCGGGATTGTCATGGCCGCTCTTGGTCTGCACCGACAGGGCTCCGCCCAGGGTGTTGAGTCCGAATACCGGATTCGAGCCGGACATGAGCGTCACGGTGGAAATCGCCGATTCCGGGAGCAAATCCCAGTTGACGGTGTCGCCGAATGACTCGTTGACACGCACGCCGTCCACGTAGACCGAGAGACCCTCGGGCGTGCCGAGGAGCGGTGAAGCGGTAAACCCGTGATAGTTGATGTCCAGCTGAAATGGATTGTCAGCGCTTTCGCTGACGTTGACGCCGCTGAAGTTATTGTTGAGATAATCCGCGAGATTCAAGGTCTGCTGGCGCAGCATCTCCGCGCTGTTCGCGGTTTGAACATTCGCGGGGATCTCATTCAGGGGTAAGCCGAGGCCCGGCAGCGGTGCGTTGCCGATTACGATCACCTGCTGCAGCTCCTGCGCGGTGGCGGGATTGGCCGGCTGCGGCGGGGCGCCCTGGTCGCTCGCCGCTGCGATAAGCGGTAGTGCCGCCACCGCCGTGCATACCAGCGGCGCAAGGGGCCTCCACCGGCTATCATTCCCGCGCATTGACTCTCCGCACCCGCAAGGTTTTATTGGCTCTTTGCAGTGATTGCGCCCGGCTTCTACGGCCGCATCGGTCAAGATACGCGAATGTTCTCGGGAAGATTTCCCGCTTGCAGTCAGTAAAATCTGTGGCGCAGGCGCTACACGACGGAGGTTCGGGCACATGAAGTTGCGAGTACGGCTGATCGTCCTCGTCGCGTTCGTACTCCTCGTCAGCGTGCTGCTGGGTGGGATGCTTGCGTGGTGGCATGCCGCGCAATCCGCGCGCACGGAGATGCAGGCCGCGCTGCTGTCAGGCGAGCATCGCGTGCGCGATACGATCGAGTATCTGCCGGAGGTCGCGGACCGCGAAGGCGATCTGCGGCGTCTGATCGCGACTTTCAACGGCGACCGGCATGTGCGCGCGGCTCTCTTGGACGCGGACGGGCAGAGCGTCGCGCGTTCCACGCTGTCGACGCCGTTGCACCCTACGCCGGATTGGTTCTTTGAACTACTCGGCGTGCGACCGACGGCCAGTTTGATACCGATAGGGCGCAATATCACCGCCGCGGACGCCGTCGCGCTGGCAACCGATCCGCACAACGAGGTGAGCGAAGTGTGGACCGAGTTCCGCGACGGCATGGTCATCGTGCTGGTGTTCTGCATTTTGAGTTTTGCGCTCATCTACTGGATGGCCGGACGCAGCCTGCGGCCGCTCGAGAACTTGGCGGCGGGCTTTGGCACGATCGGCACGGGCGATTACGGCACCCGCATGCCAGAGGGCGGTCCGCCGGAGGTCTGCGATCTGGCGCGCGCCTTCAACCACATGGCCGAGCGCCTGGGTGCGCTGGAGGAGCGCAACGAACGCCTGCGCACGCAGTTATTGACCATCCAGGAAGAGGAACGCGCGGATCTGGCGCGTGACCTGCACGATGACGTCGGCCCGTTTCTCTTTGCAGTGAACGTCGACGTGGCGAGCATTACCCGGCTCGCCGAGGCGCGCGGTGCGGAGGAGATCCTGGAGCGCGGCCGCTCGATCCGCGAAGCCGTGAGCCACATGCAACGGCACGTGAAGTCGATTCTCGGCCGCCTGCGGCCCACTGGCGTCACCGATATCGGCCTCTACCAGGCGGTGCAAAATCTCGGCGTCTTCTGGCGGCGTCGCCACCCGGAGATTTCCATCGAGTTTGATGTGGGGACGCCGGGCGTGAGTTTTGGCGACGCGGCCGACGCGACGCTGTATCGGCTGATTCAGGAGAGTCTCACCAATGCGATCCGCCACGGACGGCCGCGCTCCATCAAGGTGAGCATCCAGACGCAGCAGCGCGGCGATATTGTGCTGCAGGTATCCGACGACGGCGTGGGCCTCGGCGCGTCCACGGATCGAGCAGGGCGCGGGCTTGCGGGAATGAAGGAGCGCATCAGTGCCTTGGGCGGGCAATTAAGCGTGCGCAACCACATCGACGGCAAGGGCGCGAGCGTCACGGCACATCTGCCGCGGCAGCCGCTGGCGACGACGCCGGAGACGGAAGCCGAGTCGTGAAAGTTCTCGTCGTCGACGATCACGCCGTCGTGCGCGACGGCTTGCGGCGCCTGCTTTTGACGCTGCCCAATGTCGAGATCTTCGAGGCGGCAAACGGACGCGATGCTTTGTCGCTCGTGCAGCGGCAGTCGCCCGATCTGGTCCTCCTCGATCTGCAGCTGCCGGGAATCGGCGGCATCGAGCTTTTGCGCCGCCTCGTCGGTGCGAGTCCCCATGTCCGCGTGCTCGTTTTCAGCATGCATGCGGAGAAGATGTATGCCGCGCGCGCCCTGCAGGCGGGCGCGCGCGGCTATGTCAGCAAGAACGCGAGCCCCGAGGAACTGCAGCTCGCGCTGCGCCGGGTGCTGGACGGCGGCCGGTACGTCGAGCGCGAGATCGCGCAGGAGCTCGCCGTGCATGGTCGGGCCGATGCGGATCCTTGGAACCAGCTCACCGAGCGTGATCTGGAGATTTTGCGGCTCTTGAGCGAGGGGCGCAGTCTGGCGCAGATCGCCGCAGCGATTGGTCTCAGCTATAAGACCGTCGCGAACACCTGCACGCAGATCAAGGCGAAGCTCGGCGTCACACGCACCGCCGATCTGGTGCGCCTGTCCATCGAGATGGGCGTTTCCTAACGCGCGCCGTCGCTGCGGATCCGCCGGTGCAGCAGCAGCAGAAAAATCGCCAGCAGGCCGACCGTCCAATGGCCGAGTGACACGGCGGCGCGAAACGCGTCACCGCCGGCGTAGTAGAGGAGGTAGCCGCTGACAGCGAGCCAGATATAGACCGCGAGCAGCAGCAGTCCCGAGCGGCGCTGCCGTCGCCACGCCCAGCGTTCGCCCACGTGCGCCACCGATAGAAATCCGAGCAGCCACAGCGAAGCGAAGGCGAATGCGCCGTGCGCGCGCAGCCACCACGTTTCCAGGGGATGCGCAGCGAGGCCGAATTCCCCGCGGCGCATGAGAAAGTTGTCAAACACCAACCATAGAGCACCGGAGAGCCACACGCCCAAAACGATCGGCCACACGAGATAGCGATGTCTGATCACTGCAGCACGCCTTCGCTGCTCCATCCCGATCCGGGAGACTCAGGATGATGGATGTGGGCGACGGCACTGAAGTAGCGCAGCACCGGCACGGCGGCTGCCCGATCGACCAGCACGACTTTGGTCAGGGCATCGGCAATGACACAGCGGCCCGCGAGCACCGACACCGTGGTGCGCGCATCGACGGCTTGGCGGGTATGACCGCTGACATGGCAGGTGACCCGGGCCGCGGCGTGCTCTCGGCTTGAGATCCGACCACAGCTCGTCGCCAATGCGCAATGGCGAATTTCGAGCACCGGCAGGGCATCAAGCGGCGGCTCGGCTGTGCGGATCGCGACCCGCTCAGCATGCACGCCCACGCTGCGCAGGTCGCCCCCCGCGTTGACGCAAGCCGAACGGATCCCGCAGGAGTGCAGTGCCGCGACCGCCCGGTCCACTGCATAGCCCTTGGCGATGCCGCCCAGATCAACCCATAAGCGGCGTTTAAAATGCACTCGGCGCCCGCCGAGTAGCTCGATGTCGCGAAAAGTTGCGTTGGCGTCGGTGAGCGCCTGCGCGTCGGGAGCGGCGAGCATGCCCCACTCGACAAGTTTGCTGCCGATGCTGGCGTCAAATAATCCTTGCGAGAGCTGCGCCATGCGCGCGGCCCATGCGAGTACCCGAAAAGTGTGGGGGTGGACGACGACGGGTGCGCGCGCCGCGCCCCTGTTCATCCGGCTCACGTCGCTCGTCGATTCCTGAAAACTCATGAGATGATGAATCTCGGCGATCGCGGCAAAAGCCCGATCGATCGCGCGGTGCGCCACGCGCGGCGCCGCGCCGCGCACTCGAACGGCGACCAGGGTGCCGAGGAGCGGCCGCGCCCGCTCAATGCTCGGTGGACGCGAGCACGAGGGCATATGTTGCAAGCAAGCGGCGCACGCCGTCAGTCACGTGGCCGCAGGAGAGCGTGGCTCCGGAGATGTTCTTGATAGCGCCATTCAGCTGCAGCGGCGCGCCGTGCTGCTTGCCGACGAATTGGCGCCGCCACGCCGGCAGGTGCACTTCGCCGCCGTAGCTCTCGTGATAGTCGAGGATCTCGAGTTGCCGGATGGAGCCATTCGCATCGAGCGCCACGGCATAGTTGATGAACTCGTGTTTGCCGATCACCTGGTCGAGGAGGAACCACCCTCCGCCCGCATCGCGCCAGGCATGCAACTGCTCATTGGCGACCTTGACGCCGGAGTCGCTCTCGATGGCCTGTATCTGCGCGGAGCTCAAGATGCGAAAATCGCGCGTCAGTAATCGTCCCTCGAACATCAGGGTCTGCGCCTGCTCCACCGTCAGATAGGTGACGGCATACGCGGGCGCGACGAGCGCCAGCGGTGAGATCGGCAGCAACAGCAATCGCGCCTTCATGATTTCTAAAAATTCAGGCCGAGGCCAAGATCGTAGCGGCTGAAATCGCTGTTGACCTGAAAGGATTGATAGTCGGCCTTTAGAACGACGTGCGAACCAAGATAGTAGTTCGCACCGAAGGTCCAGACGCGATCGAAGCGCTGCGGCCAGTACCCGTAGTCGCCCGCATTGGCTGACACGGGGACGAGGCCGCTCGGCACCACAGGTGCCGTTACGCCCTCGTAGCTTGCACCCATGTCGTAGTGTTCCCAGCGCACGAAGGGCGCGAGCCGATAGCCGCCGCTGTTCCAGGCGGTGTAGGCCACCTGCCCATAGTAGCCCAGGAACGAGGAGGGTATGGGATTGGCTGAGCCGCGATTCTCAGCGTTGATCGCGGCGAGATTGCTGATTGCGCCGTGCGCATAGAGCGCTGCGATGTCGAAATTGCCCGGCATCCACCTCGCATGCGCTTCCCACAGCGTCAGGCGCTGATCGTCCGGCACTGGCGCATTGCGGGAAGCGGCAACCGTCGCCAGCTTGCCCGTGAAGACGCTGGCGCCCACCGTAAGGCCCGGCACGCCGTTGTAATTGAGCGCCAAATACTGCGCCAGGTGCTGGCCCTTCGCGAGCGCAAGCTCCTGATGCGTGGCCTGCAAAGGCGCGACGTCGTTGTCTTCCAGGTCGAGCGCGCTGAGGTACAGGGGAAACTGCGGCGCAAAGTCCCACTTCGACAGATCCTGGTCGCTCGTGACGCCCGCGTTCCACGCGAGCCCAAAGTCGGTATCGCCATGCAGGGCGGCCCCGCCCTCGCGCCAGGTGCTGGGAATGATCAGCGTCTCGACGAAGTTGCGCTGCACGCCGTAGAAATTAGTCGGCTCGTGGTATTCATTGAGGAGTCCGAAGGGCATGAGGATGAGACCGGCGCGCACGCTCGCTTGGTCGGTGAGCAGCCGATCGATGTAGAACTGCTCGACCTCAAATTCGCCGACATCGGCGGCGGAGGACACGGCATGCTCGACCTCATATTCGGAATTGAAGAGGGTACGCGCGTCGAACCTGTAGCCCATGCCAAACACCGCGCGGGCCAGATCAAACTCTGTGCGCTTCGCCTCCGCGGTCGGACGAGTGTAGTAGACCTCGCCGTAGCCCCAGAGACTCAGATTCTCGAACACCGACGGTGCCGCCGGCAGCGAACTGGGCGGCGCGGCTGCCGTCGCGGTTGCTACCGGCCGCGGCGCTTGCGGTGATGGGGACGCGGGCGACGCGGGCGACGCGGGCGCCGCGGCGGCGGCCTGATTCTGCGCTTTGAGCGCTTGCAATTCGGAGCGGACGGCCTGCAGCTGCAACGCGAGCTCCTCGATGTGGCGCTCCAGTATTTGCTCGCGCGCATCGGCGTCTGACGCCGCAGGGTCCGCTTGGGCGGCGGTGGCGGCGCAGAGGCCGACGAGTACGGGAAACGCCAGCCCAGATCTCGGACGGGGGCGCACAGGGTCGGCAACCCGGTAACGGCCCGCAAACCCCGCAGAAACGGCCTTCGCATGCGCCATCAGCATTCGCTCCTGTAAAAGATAATGCTAATCATTCGCATTAGCATTGACAAGGCCGGGCTGACGACTGAGATTCGATCGGATTAAGTTAAATCAAAGAGTTAGGCGTACCGGAACAGGACGCCCGTGACGGGCTCGAGATCGCCGACCGCTCCAGACGGGAGCTGGCATGCTCCCGTCAGGGCGCCTATTGGCGGGCGGCCCGTGTGGAGGCGGCGCGGGGGACCCTCACGCTCGTGAGAACCTGACGCGCAAGCGCAAGTGCCAGGAGGCCGAGGAGGAGCCCATCAATTTCTCCACCGCCACCACCGCCGCCCTGACTCATCGTAGCGGCTGCCGTCACAGTCAAAGCAGCTGTGCTGGCCTTGGACGTACCGGCCGAGTTGGCGCAGGTGAGCGAATAAGTCGAGGTGCCCACGACCGTCGGTGAAATCGTCTGCGTACCGCTTATCGCCAGTGCGCCACTCCAACTGCCCGAGGCCGAGCAACTCGCCGTATTGACGGACGACCAGGTAATCGTGGTGGAGCTGCCGACGGCAACTGAAGTGTCCGCCAAGGTGAGCACAGGGGCTCCGGGGACCATCGACGCCAGTGCCGCGTCGGCCTGAATGAACCCATATCCCGAACTGAAATTGGGCGTGAGTCCGCCCATCGGCAGAGCACTGTCACGCAGCGCCGTGTAGATCTGCGTGGGGGTGGCTGCTGCGTTCGCCTGCAGCAACAGCGCAGCAATACCGGCCGCGTGCGGTGCCGCAGCGGAGGTGCCGAAGAAATTCGGATAGCTCGGATTGTTCTGGCATTCGCTGATCGTCGTCGTCAACAGTCCGTTGGTGACGCCGTCCGATGCAAGGGTGAAGCCGAGAAAGGTATCGTTCGCGCCGTCGGGGCCGACGAAGTCCGGCTTCTGGCGAACGACCGCTGAGGCGAGCCGGTTGCCATGGACGTCGAACAGAATGGGTGCGCCGCCCTTGGAGGAGAAGAGTTCCAACGTTGCTGGCGTCGTCCCGCAGCGCGGCGTGTCGAAATAAAATGCCGCGCCCACCGCTGCGGCGCCGGCCGCACTCGCGTGTCCCTGCAGCGTGGGACTGTTGGTCGCGAAGGAATTGAGGGTCGTGCCCAGGCCGTCATCCTCGACCGCGACAAGGATGCGGCCGGGCGCGGTCGGGGTATTCGCCAGACCGACGACGATGCTGAGAGTCTGCGGCTGACTCGGACCGCCGGCGTTGGCCGGGTTGCTGATGATCATGATCTGGTAAGGATCCACACCGCTCGCATTCGGGCCCGTGCAGCTGACCGGGTTGCCGTCGTAGTCGGTAATGACGTCGCTGCCGGTGCCGCCGGTAATGCAGACGTCAATCTGACTGCTGGCCCCGGGACTGCCGGCCGCGCCCGTCACATAGGGCTGGTCCCACTGCACGACGACCGCGACGAAATAACCCGGCGGAATGGCCGGTACGGTAATCGGCAGGGCGGTCGAGGTGGTCGTGTTCGTCGTATCGAAGTTCAACAGAAGTTCGTTCGGATTCGGCCCGGTGTTGCTCGATGGTGTGCTGAAAACCGGCGTTGTGTTCTCGTAGGCAAGCGAGCCGTTGTTTCCGGCGGCGGAAAAGTGCGACACGCCCTGCGCTGCGGCGGTGTCAATGGCCTGGGCGACGATGCCGTCCTGGAAGAACGGCTCATCAAAATAGATGACGTCGTCGGCAATGACTTTGGCACCCGCGGCGGCGAGGCTGCCAATGCCATGGGCGAAGTCGGCCTCGCTGTTCACCGCCGTATAGAACGCGAGATTCGCGCCGGGCGCGACATCGTGCACGACCTGCAGCATGGCGCGGCCTTCGTCGGCAAACGGCAGCTGCGTGGGCGCTCCGTAGTTGAGGCAATTGGCCTCTTCGACAACTTTCACGTTCGCGGGCAGATCGCCGGTCATTACGTCCTTCGCATAATCCGCAGTAAAGCCGTTGGAAGCGTAGCCCGCGAAACCGGCGGCCGGAACGCCGTTCGCAGCGTACACGCTGAAGCAGTCAAAACTGTCGGAGAGCACGCCGACGGTGATGCCCGTGCCGGTGAGAGTGGGATAGGTCGTGCGCACCACGTCACTGCGCTCTACGAAGTCGCCCTGCGAGGTCACCGCTCCGGTGCGCGCGCGCGACAGCGAGGCGCGGATGGAAAGTAGCTCGGCGCGGGCCGCCGCAGCTTCGATCTGTGTGACCGGCAGCCAGCCACCGACGTCATTGGCGTAGATTGCCGCGCGCTCAAACCCAAGCCCCGCAAGCGCCGTGGCCAGCTGCTGTGGGTTTCCGCGCGCGGTGGCATCAACGAGTACCAGCGGCGTCGCTCCGGCTCCTGGCTCGATGAAGCGCGCAGCGGGACTGAGCGCGTGCAAGTCGGCGAGCATATGCCCCGGGCGCGCGCGCGCCGCGTGGCGCGACAGATCTGCAAGTACCGAATCCATCTTGTCGGCGGTCGGGCTCTGGCGCTGCTGCGCGCTGCGGCTGCCAACGACATAGAGATGTGCGTTGCCCGGCGCCTGATTCGGCCGTGGGCCATTGAGGTGCAGTGTGGAGACCGCCGAGGAAGCCGCTACGGCCGTCAACAGGGCGAGTGAGCCGATCGCGAGATAACGTAATGCCATCGGTGGTTCCCGCTGTGCACGAGAGATTCGTGTTGAGACCGTCAGGGGCGCGGCAGTTTAGCAGGTTGAGGAAAACATAAGTGCCAAATGAATCACACGATTTTCCGAGCTCGGCAGTGCATTGGCCACGGCATTTTGTTGTAACGCTGCCATCAATTAAGCCGCGGGCCCGGTGTCAGTGAGGGGCCAACACATTGCGCCGCGCACCATCGCTGTGGCGGGCGGAGCCCTGCCACCCACTGCATCCCCGCACACTGTTAACTGCAAACAGTGCGACGCCGGCGCGGAAATTCTCTGTCCTTCACTGGACAGTCTATTTGATACGCCTGCGGCCGCATCCCAGCCGATCCCCCAAAGACAGCCGATTCGCGCCTGGCATGCACACCGACCATTGGCGGGCGAATGCAATATGCCCCACGCGGGCGCTGCCAAGCGGCTACACTCGCCGCCGGCGGTTTTTCCCTGGACTTGAACTACGATGCACGCTGTGGCGCCCCTTTCTTCCTTCGCAGATCTCGGTCTCTCCGCGACCTTGCTCAAGGCGCTTGCCGACGTCGGCTACGAGTCGCCGTCGCCGATTCAAGCCGCAACGATTCCGCTGCTGCTCTCGGGAGTCGACATTCTGGGCCAGGCGCAGACCGGCACCGGCAAAACGGCCGCCTTCGCCTTGCCGATCCTCTCAAAGCTCGACCTCGCGCTGAAGGAGCCGCAGGCGCTCGTGCTCGTGCCGACGCGCGAGCTTGCGATTCAGGTGGCTGAGGCCTTCCAGACGTATGCGGCACACCTGCGGGGCTTTCACGTCATGCCGATCTATGGCGGACAAAGCTACATCCCGCAGCTCCATGCTCTGAAGCGGGGCACGCACGTGATCGTGGGCACCCCTGGGCGGGTGATGGATCATCTCGACCGCGGCACCCTGTCCTTGAAGGGTGTGCGCTTTGTCGTGCTCGACGAAGCGGACGAAATGCTGCAGATGGGCTTCGTCGACGCGATTGATTCAATATTGAGCCAGGCGCCGCAGGAGCGGCAGGTCGCGCTTTTCTGCGCCACCATGGCGCCGCAGATCAAGCGGATTGCGCAACGGCACCTGCGCGCCCCGCGGGAAATCACGATCAAGAGCAAAACGACCACGGCGACCGACATCCGTCAGCGCTATTGGGTCGTCAGCGGCATGCACAAGCTTGACGCCCTGACGCGCATTCTTGAGGTGGAATCGTTTGATGCGATGCTGGTCTTCGTGCGCACCAAGCAATCCACGGTCGAGCTCGCGGAAAAACTGCAGGCCCGCGGCTTTGCGGCCGCGGCGCTGAACGGCGATCTGCAACAGTCGCAGCGCGAGCGCACCGTGGCGCAGTTGAAGGCCGGGCAGATCGATATCCTGGTGGCAACCGACGTTGCGGCGCGCGGGCTCGATGTCGAGCGCATCGGGCATGTCGTGAACTTCGACGTTCCCTATGACACGGAATCCTATGTGCACCGCATCGGCCGCACCGGCCGTGCGGGCCGCAGTGGCGAGGCCATTCTGTTTATCGCCCCGCGCGAGCGCAACATGCTGCACGCGATCGAGCGCGCGACGCGCCAGCCGATCGAGACGATGACTCTGCCAACGGTCGACGATGTCAACGCCAAGCGCGTGGCGAAGTTCAAGGAGCGCATCGCGGCAGCTCTGACGAGCGAGGCTGCGGGAACCTACCGTGCAGTGGTCGAGGAATTCGCGCGCGAGAGCGGAGCCGACATCGCCGACGTCGCTGCGGCGCTGGCGCAGCTCGCGCAGGGAAAGACGCCACTGCTCCTGAGCGCAAATCGTGCGGCGGCAGAGCAAGAGCCCACGCGCGAGCGCGAACGCCCGCATGAGAGCGAGCGGGGAGCGGCGCGCCGCCATCGCGGTTCGCGTTTTGATCCGCAGGACATGTATCGACTCGAGGTCGGCAGCGCACACGGCGTGCAGCCGGGCAACATCGTCGGCGCGATTGCGAATGAAGCGCGGCTCGATGGCTCGCAGATCAATGGCATCGACATTCGCGGCGATCACAGCTTCGTGCGCCTGCCCGAGGACATCCCCTCCGCAGTGCTCGCGCGGCTGCAGCGGGTGCGCGTCAAGGGACAGCTGCTCGCGATCAGTCGCGTCGAGCGTCGGCCGCCGCCCCATAAGGCAGCGCGGCGCGCCGAGCGCGAGCGCAAGGCGCGCTAGAGGAGCCCCGGTGTGGCGAACAATCCCGTGCACGATAACAGCGCCGCGCAGCGTTACGAGATGGACGTCGCCGGCAAGATCGCGTTCGTCACCTACCGTCGCTCGCCGGGGGTCGTGACGCTGCTGCATGCCGAAGTACCGCCGGAGCTCTCCCGGCGCGGCCTCGGCGCGCAGCTCGCACGCGGAGCGCTTGAGCTCGTGCGCGCGCAGGGCTGCAAGGTCATACCGCGCTGCTCTTTTATCGCAAGCTACCTGACGAGGCACCCCGAGTACCAGGGCCTGCTCGTCGATCCGCCGCTGACGCCCTAAGGCTCCGCGCAGCGCTTCGCGCAGAGCGCCAGATAGTCGCGCGAGATGTCAATGCCAACGGAAAATCGCCCGAGGCTGCGCGCCGCCCGCAAGGTCGTGCCAGTGCCGCAGAACGGGTCGAGAACGATGCCGTCTCGCGGACAGGTGGCGAGTATGGGAATGAGGCAAAGATCAAGCGGATACGGGGCAAAATGCACTGCGCGATGGTGCGTATCTTCGGGAAGGATGTTCCAGACGTCGCTCGGCTTGCTGCCGCGCGGATGGCAGCGCAGAAAATAGAAGCCCTTGTCACGTAGCTCCTTCGCACGACCGGAGAGTTTTTCACTGTTCGAGTGCGTCGTGCGCTGCTGGCCGCGGATGATCATGCGAAAATCCGCGAGGCGGCCGGCGCCGACGTGGGCGAGCATTGCGGCGAGCGCGGCCGCTGCCGCCTGCTTTTCCTGCGGGGCAAGCGCCGTCGACAGCTCGATCTGGCGTCGGTAGCGCACGCCCGACACGCCGGTTGCGGAAATTACCGCGCCCTTCACCACCCGCGCTTGCCGCACCTTGGAGCGAATTGCGTTCGCGTCGTAGTAATAACCCTTCGGCTGCTGCACCAGGTGAAACACATGCTCATGGACGTTGCCGAGGCGGTCGCGGCTGTTGTCCATGCCGCTCTTGACCTTGTTCCAGATCACGCTGTTGCGCAGTGTCCATCCCTGCGTGTCGGTGAGCTCCAGCGCCAGGCGCCACGGCAGGCCGACGAGTCCCTTGTGCGCGTAGCTGTCGCCGATGTTGAGCCACAGGGACCCTTCGGGCTTGAGTACGCGCTTGACCTCGAGAAATACCGCGGCCAGATGGCGCACGAAATCGCGGTAATCACTTTCGAGGCCGATGCCGCCTTGCGTGTATTCGCGCTTGCCCCAGTACGGCGGCGACGTCATCACGCAATCGATCGCATGCTCAGGCAGGGCGGCGAGCGTGGCGCGGGCATCGCCGTGGAGCAGCAGCGGCGCCAGCGTCCGCGCCGCAGCGTATTCGTGGAAGGCGGCCGCGTGATCGGGCGGCGCGCGGCGTCGCTTGGGATGGAGGACTCGTGCGGGCCGCCCGCAGGCGCGCATGCGCGCATCATCCATCGATAGGTGCCCCGGGCATGTGAAAATGCATGGTAGCCATACTGGCTGGAAAGACAATCCAGCCCCGGACGAACGCGCGCCAGAGATCACGCGCAGCGTGGGCACTGCCTCGGCCATTGTGTTCATCTGGGCGGTTGCCTCGCGTCGATCGCTTGAGCCCCGCGCGCCGCTTATGCAAAAGTACAAAGCGCGATAGACTTGCCATGCACACCCTCGCCATTTTCTTTGACATTCCGGGCGCTGGCGCTCACCCCGGGATGAGCCGGGCGAGAATTGCCGCTATACAAAGGCCTTATTGAAAGAACTCATGCTTCGGCCATTCGGGCAGCCGTCACGGGCATCGCCGTGGAACAGCGAAGAACTGCTGCGCGAAGAACTCTTCAGCGTCGAGCGCCTCGAGCAGCACGGGCGCAGTCTCGCCGCGGCTCAGCCCGTGAGCGCAGAGCGCCTGCGCGGGCGATCTCTGCGGGCCCGGTTGCGGGACAATGCGCACGTCCTGCTCGCCGCCTACCGCGACATCGCGACCGCTGTATACGCGGGGCGCCCGATTACCCCCGCCGCCGAGTGGCTGCTCGACAACTACCACGTCATCGAAGAGCAGATCCGCGAGATTCGCGTCGATTTACCGACGGGATTCTATCGGCAGCTGCCGAAGTTCGCGGATGGCCCGTTCGCGGGCTACCCGCGCGTGTTCAGTGTCGCCTGGGCGTTTGTGGCGCATACCGACAGCCGCTTCGACCCGGAAACGCTGCGGCGCTTCGTGCGCGCCTATCAGAGCGTGCAGCCGCTCACCATCGGCGAACTCTGGGCGGTCGCAATCACTTTGCGGATCGTGCTCGTCGAGAACATGCGGCGGGCGGCGCAACGCATCGTCAGCAGCCGCATCGCACGCCAGCAGGCTGATGCGATCGCGGACCGGCTGCTCGGCGTAAACGGCCAGGTGGCTGACCCGGACGCGCTCGTGCGCAGTCAGGGCGAAGCGAGCGTACCGCCGGCGTTTGTCGTGCAGCTCGCGCAACGGCTGCGGGATCAGGATCCCAAGGAGACACCGGCGCTCGTATGGCTGGAGCAGCATTTGGCAGCTCAGAGCGCGACGGTCGACCAGGTCGTGCACGAGGAGCATCAGCGCCAGGGCACATCGAACGTGACCGTACGCAACATCATCACGAGCATGCGGCTGATTTCGGACGTCGACTGGGCAGAGTTCTTCGAAAGCGTGAGCCTCGTTGACGAAGTGCTGCGCTCGGGCAGCGACTTTGCACAATTGGATTTCGGCACGCGTAATCTCTACCGCGGCGCGATCGAGAAGCTCGCGCGCGGCTCGAAGCTCACGGAAGTGCAGATCGCGCACGCCGCGGTTGCAGCCGCGCAGCAGCAGGATCTGGGCGTCGCGGCGCGCGCGCGCGACCCGGGTTATCACCTGATTGCGGGCGGCCGCAGCGCCTTCGAGTCCGTCATCGGCTATCGCACCTCGTTTTGGACGCGCGCCGGGAGCTTCAATACCACCGTCGGGGCACTCGATTATATTTTCGGGGTCGTTCTGGCGAGCACCGTTGTGCTCTCGGCGGCGCTACTGGCGCTGGATGCGAGCACCGTGTTTGGCTCGCGCCTGCCGTTATTTGCGCTCCTCGGGGTGATTCCCGCGATCGACGCGGCGGTCGCGCTCCTGAATCGCGCCGTCACGCGCCGGATCGATGCGACCGCCTTGCCGGCGCTGGCGCTGCGCGACGGGGTCCCGGCGCAGCTGCGCACGATGATCGTGGTGCCCTCGCTGCTGACGACGAAGCACGCGGTCGAGGAGGAGCTCGAGCGCCTGGAGATCCACTTCCTTGCCTCTCCGGAGGGCGATTTTCATTTTGCGCTGCTGTCCGACTGGACCGACAGCGCAACGCAGAGCTCGGCGACGGACGAGGCCCTCCTGAAGACGGCAATCGACGGCATCGCACGGCTCAACGTTCGGCACGGCCCCGGCGCCGGCGGGCCGCGCTTCCTGCTGCTGCATCGGCGCCGGGTGTGGAGCGCGGGGCAGCAGGTGTGGATGGGATGGGAAAGAAAGCGCGGCAAGCTGCATGAGCTGAACCGTCTATTGCGCGGCGCGACCGATACGACCTTCGTCAACATCGGTGGTCGCGCGCCGGCCGTCCCGCGCGACGTGCGCTATGTCATTACGCTCGATGCGGACACGCGGCTGCCGCGCGACACGGCGCGGCGTCTCGTCGGCAAGCTTGCGCATCCGCTCAATCAGGCGCGCTTCGATCACGCCGCGGGACGGGTTGTCGAAGGCTATGCGGTGCTGCAGCCACGGGTCACGCCTGCATTGCCCACCGGACGCGAGGGATCGATTTTCCAGCGCGTGTTCTCGAGCGCCAGCGGCATTGATCCGTACGCGGCGGCGGTCTCGGATGTCTACCAGGATCTTCTCGGCGAGGGCTCCTATACAGGCAAGGGCATTTATGACGTCGACGCGTTCGAAGCGGCGCTTGCGGGCCGCGCCCCCGATGGCACGCTTCTGAGCCACGACCTCTTCGAGGGTATCTTCGCGCGCGCCGGGCTCGCATCCGACATCGAGGTGGTCGAGGACTTCCCGTCACGCTACGACATATCCGCCAACCGCCAGCATCGCTGGGCACGCGGCGACTGGCAGCTGCTGCCGTGGATCTTTGGGCGAGGCGACGCGGCCGCGCGCAGCCCCGCGAGCAGTCGGGTGTCGCTCATCGGCGTGTGGAAGATGGTCGATAACCTGCGTCGCACCCTCTCGGCGCCCGCGGCGGTAGCCGCGTTGCTCGCGGGGTTGACGCTGCCGTTGCGCGCGGCGGGCGTGTGGACCGCATTCGTTGTGCTGACCATCGCCATACCCACGCTGCTTCCGGTGCTGGGCGCGCTTAAGCCACCCAATACCGGCGTGTCGCTGCGCAGCCATCTGCGCGCGCTGCGCAAGGATGTGACTCTTGCAGCCTCGCAGACCGCACTTCTCATCGTGTTTCTCGCGCATCAGGCCGCCCTGATGGCCGATGCGATCCTGCGCACGCTCTATCGGCTTTTCGTGACGCATCGCAGTCTGCTGGAATGGGTGCCTGCGGCGCAGGCGAACGCGAACTTCGAGCTCTCCATCGCGGGCCTCTATCGGCGCATGGCGGGCGCCGTCGCCATCGGCGTCCTCGCGGCGATCACGAGCGCGCTGTTCGCGCGGCATGTGTGGTTTTTGGCGGCTCCTTTTGTCGTCGCCTGGATCGCATCCCCGGCAATCGCGTTCTGGATCAGCCGCTCACCACTGCTCGCCGGAGTCGAGTCGATTTCAGCAAAGGACGCGAGTGCGCTGCGCCGAGTCGCGCGGCGCACCTGGCGCTTCTTTGAGACTTTCGTCACCGCCGAGGACAACATGCTGCCGCCGGATAATTTTCAGGAAGATCCCATTGCGGTGGTCGCCCATCGAACCTCACCGACCAACATGGGCCTGTATCTCTTGTCGGCGGTGAGTGCGCACGACTTCGGATGGGCGGGCACCGTCGAAACGCTGCAGCGTCTGGAAGCCACTCTTGCCACGATGGCGCGGCTGCAGCGCTTCCGCGGCCATTTTTATAATTGGTACGACACCCGGGACTTGCGCCCCCTCGACCCGCGTTACGTGTCCTCGGTTGACAGCGGCAACCTGGCCGGGCACCTGATCGCGCTTGCCAATACCTGCCGCGAGTGGATCGAGGCGCCCATTGCTCAGGCGCGCTCGTTTGTCGGCGTCGAGGACGCCTTGAATCTGACGCGCGAGGCGCTCGAAGAGATCCCCGATAACCGCCGCACGCAGACCATCACACGGCATCATCTGGAGGATGCGCTCGATCAGCTCGCCGATGCCGTGAGGCATCGCGCACCTTCAGGCACTACCGCGACCGGCACCGATACCGGCATCGCGGCGCGACTGCGCGAGATTTCACCGCACACGGCCACGCTCGTCGACATGTCACGCACCATCGCCAACGATCTGGGCGGCGAGGCCGGCGGCGACGTGCTCTTCTGGGCCGAGGCGACCCAGCGAGCGGTCGACAGCTGGCTGAATGATCTGTCGCTCACCGCTGAGGCGGTGGGCGCATTGAAACGGCGTCTGGCGGCAGTCGAGTCGACGGCGCGCGCAATGGCCGAAGCCATGCAGTTCGGCTTTCTGCTCGATCCGGAGCGGCGGCTCTTGTCGATCGGCTTTCGCGCGGCGGAAGGCACTGCCGATAGCAGTTGCTACGATCTGTTGGCGTCGGAGGCGCGGCTCGCGAGTTTCATCGCCATTGCGAAGAGCGACGTCCCCGCGCGCCACTGGTTCCGTCTCGGCCGCGCGGCAACTCCGGTCGGTCACGGCGCCGCGCTCATTTCCTGGGCGGGCTCAATGTTTGAGTATTTGATGCCGTCGCTGGTCATGCGCGCCCCGACAGGAAGCCTGCTGGAGCAGACGAACCGGCTTATCGTGCGCCGGCAGATTGAATATGGCACGGCCCTCGGCGTGCCGTGGGGCATTTCGGAATCGGCCTATAACGCGCGCGACCTGGAACTCACCTATCAATATTCGAACTTCGGCGTGCCGGGCCTGGGTCTCAAACGCGGCTTGAGCGAAAACGCCGTGATCGCGCCGTACGCCACCGCACTCGCTGCCATGATTGAGCCGCATGCCGCGGCGCGCAATTTCGCGCGCCTGACGGCGATCGGCGCGCGCGGCCGCTACGGCTTCTACGAGGCGTTGGATTACACGCCGAGCCGCCTGCCGGAGGGGAGTGAAGTTGCCATCGTGCGCGCCTTCATGGCGCACCATCAGGGCATGACCGTGGTTGCGATCGCTAACGCGCTCATGGCCTGCAGGATGCGCGAGCGCTTCCACGCGGAGCCGCAGGTGCAGGCGACCGAGCTGCTGTTGCAGGAGCGCACGCCGCGCGACGTGTCGGTGGCGCACCCGCGCGCGGAGGAGGTGAAGACGGCAGCGCGGATCAGGGATGCGGATCTGCCGGAGTTGCGCCGGCTGCACACCCCGCACAGCGCAGCGCCGGCCGTGCACCTGCTCTCCAACAGCCGCTATGCCGTGATGCTGAGCGCCGCCGGCTCCGGGTACAGCGCCGCGCAGGATCTGGCGGTGACGCGCTGGCGTGAGGATACGACGCGCGATGACACGGGCAGCTACATTTACCTGCGCAATGTCGATAACGGCGAGGTCTGGTCGGCGGGCTATCAGCCGAGCGCCGTCGAGCCGGATAGCTACGAGGTCACGTTTACCGAGGACCGTGCGGAGTTCATCCGCGTCGATGGCGATTTGACGACGACGCTGGAGATCGTCGTCTCGCCAGAGGACGATGCAGAAGTGCGGCGCGTTTCCGTTTTCAACAGCGGCGGTCGCGCTCTCGACATCGAGGTCACCTCCTACAGCGAGGTCGTGCTCGCGCCGCCCGCGAGCGATGCGGCGCATCAGACCTTTTCGAAATTGTTCGTACAGACCGAATACGTGGCGAAGGCGGGCGCGCTCCTGGCGACGCGCCGTCGCCGCTCGGCACACGACCCGGAAATCTGGGCGGCGCACTACGCGGTGGTCGAGGGTGAGGTCATCGGCGAGGCGCAGATCGAAACGGACCGCGTGCGCTTTCTCGGCCGCGGCCGCGGCGTGCGCTCGCCGGTCGCCGTGATGGACGGGCGGCGGCTCTCCAACACCGTCGGCACCGTGCTCGATCCGGTATTCGCGCTGCGCTATCGCGTGCGCATCGCCGCCGGCGCGACCGCGCGCATCGCCTATTGGACGCTCGTCGCGCCCACGCGCGCCGCCGTGCTCGATCTCGTCGACAAGCACCATGACGGCAACGCCTACGTGCGCGCAGCCACTCTGGCATGGACACAGGCGCAGGTGCAGCTGCGGCATCTGGGGATCGATGCCGAGGAGGCGGGACTCTTCCAGCGCCTGGCGGGCCCCGTGCTCTATGCCAATTCCTCTTTGCGTCCGCCCTCGGACATCATCCGTCGTGGCAGCGGCGTGCCGGCGACGCTGTGGACGCAGGGCATCTCCGGCGACCTCCCCATCGTGCTGGTGCGGATCGACGATGTCGCCGACCTTGCCATCGTGCGGCAGCTCCTGCGGGCGCATGAATATTGGCGCCTGAAGCGTCTCGCCGTTGATCTGGTGATCCTGAACGAGCGCGCGGCCTCGTACGTGCAGGATCTGCAGTCGGCTCTGGAGACCTTGCTGCGGACGAGCCAATCGCGACCGCAGATCGGCGTCGAGGGCGCGCGCGGCGCAGTCTACGCGCTGCGCACGGATCTCATCCCGGCTGAGGCGCACGCGCTGCTGTCCTCGGTCGCCCGGGTCGTGCTGGTCGGCGCACGCGGCACGCTCACCGAACAGCTCAATCGCCTCGCCGAACCGGCCACCCGCGCTCCACCGCCCGCGCGGCCCGGCGCCGGTCCCACCGACAACGCGGCGCCGCCGGCCCCGCGCGATCTCGAGTTTTTCAACGGCCTCGGTGGTTTCGGCGCGGACGGCCGCGAGTATGTGACGGTTTTGAGCGGTGGCCAGTCGACACCGGCTCCGTGGATCAACGTCATCTCCAATCCGACCTTCGGCTTTCAGGTGGCCGCTGAAGGCGGCGGTTACACCTGGGCGGTCAACAGCCGCGAGAACCAGCTGACGCCGTGGTCAAATGACCCGGTTACGGACCGCCCCGGAGAAGTCCTCTATGTGCACGACGAGGATACGGGCGAGCTGTGGACGCCGACCGCCTCGCCCATCAACGACGAGCGCGGCCAATATACGGTGCGCCACGGCCAGGGCTACAGTCGCTTCGAGCGGCAGGCGCATGGCATTGCGCTCGAGCTTCTGCAGTACGTCCCGCTCGATGACTCGATCAAGATCTCCCGTCTCAAGATCCGCAACTCCTCCAAGCGCACGCGCCGAGTATCCGTCACGGCGTACGCGGAATGGGTGCTGAGCTCCTCGCGCAGCGGCGCGGCGCCGTTTATTGTCACCGAGATGGACGCGCAGACGGGCGCGCTCCTTGCCATGAATCCGTGGAACACGGCGTTTCGCACGCGCGTCGCCTTCGCCGATCTCGGCGGCCGACAAACAAGCTGGACCGCGGACCGGCGCGAGTTTCTCGGCCGTCACGGCGCGCTCGAGCGACCGGCCGCGCTCTGCGCCGAGGAGCCGCTTTCCAAGCACGTCGGCGCGGGACTGGATCCGTGCGCGGCGCTGCAATGCTCGCTCAGCATAGAGCCCGACAGCGACGCCGAGGTGGTGTTCTTTCTGGGGCAGTCCGCGAGTGCGGCCGAAGCGCAGTCGCTCGTCACGCGCTATCGTACGGCCAATCTTGATCAGGTGTTGCGCGCGGTCGTCGACTATTGGGATGGCGCGCTGTCGACGGTGCAGGTGAAAACGCCGGACCGCGACATGGACATCGTTCTCAACCGCTGGCTGCTCTATCAGACCCTCGCCTGCCGCATGTGGGCACGCTCGGCGTTCTATCAGGCGAGCGGCGCCTACGGCTTCCGTGACCAGCTGCAGGATGCGATGGCGCTGTGCCTGTCAAATCCGGCGCTGACGCGCGCGCATCTGCTGCGCGCGGCAGGGCGGCAGTTCGTCGCGGGCGACGTGCAGCACTGGTGGCTGCCGCCCAACGGCCAGGGGGTGCGCACGCGCATCTCCGATGACCGCGCGTGGCTGGCGCACTGCGTCGCGCACTACATTGAGTCGACCGGCGATGCCGCGGTGCTCGATGAGAGTCTTGGTTTTCTCGAGGGACGCGTCCTGCAGCCCGGCGAGCACGATGCCTACTTCCTGCCCGATGTCGCCGACGAGCGCGCTTCGCTGTTCGAGCACTGCGCGCGCGCGCTCGATCAGAGTCTGGCGGTCGGCGAGCATGGACTGCCGCTGATGGGCACCGGCGACTGGAACGACGGCATGAATCGCGTCGGGGAGGGCGGCAAGGGTGAGAGCGTGTGGCTTGCGTGGATCCTGCATGCGGCCCTCACCACATGGATTCCGATCGCCGGCGCCCGCGGCGAGAGTGCGCGCAGCGCGAATTGGCGCGAGCATGCGGCGGCGCTCAAGAGCGCTCTTGAAGATGGCGGCTGGGACGGCGACTGGTACCGGCGCGGCTATTTTGACGATGGCACGCCGCTCGGATCGGCGGCCAGCGTCGAGTGCCGCATCGACTGCATCGCGCAGTCCTGGGCCGTGATCTCCGGGGCGGCCGACCCGGCGCGCGCGCGGCGCTCCATGGCGGCGGTTGAAGAGCAGCTCATCCTCGAGCCGTCAAGACTGGCGCTGCTCTTTACGCCGCCCTTCGATAAGACGCCGCTCGAGCCGGGCTATATCAAAGGCTATCCACCGGGCATCCGGGAAAATGGCGGCCAGTACACCCACGCCGCCACATGGTCGGTGTTTGCTTTTGCGGGCCTCGGCCAGGGCGATCGCTGCGCACAGCTCTTCTCAATGTTGAATCCCATCAATCATGCGCGCACGCGCGCGCAGGTGCACCGCTACAAAGTGGAGCCCTATGTGGTGGCGGCAGATATCTACTCCGTGGCGCCGCATGTCGGACGCGGCGGCTGGACCTGGTACACCGGCTCCGCGGGATGGCTGTATCGCGCGGGCATCGAGGCCGTTCTGGGCCTGCGCGTTCGTGGGGCGTCGCTCACGCTCGCGCCCTGCATTCCCAGGCGCTGGCCGGGCTTTGAGCTCGTGTTCAAATACCGCCGCGCGCGCTACGAAATCGCCGTCGAGAATCCGGAGGGCGTCAGCTGCGGGGTTGCGCGCGTGGAGCTGGACGGCGTGTCCGCCGCGGCGGCGCTCGTCGCGGGGCAGGCCCGAATTGCGCTCGTCGATGATGGCGCGACCCACCGCGTGCGCATCATCCTCGGAGAGTACTCACCATAAGTCGGTGGAGCGGACATTGCGCGGGAACCTTCGACAGACTCGCGGGTTTACTGCATAGTTTCAGCTCATCAGTCGACGGTTGGAGAATGACATGAATATCTGGAAATGTGCGCTCCTGGCGGCCATCGGGACGATTGCCGTCTCAGCCTGTTCGCGGCAGGAGAGCGTCGCCGACGCCCAAAGACGCGCCGACGCCGCCGCCATCAAAGGCAGTGAGCGGGTGATCGATGCCAAGCGCGACGCCGCCAATGCCGAGATCAAGGCGAGTGAGGAGGTGGCAAAGGCCGAGGACAAGGCGGTCAGCCAGGTGGACAGCGCGCAGGCCAATGCCATGCAGAGCACGGCGAACGCGGATATCAAGGTGGCGCTCGCGCAGGCTCAGAGCAGCTACGATGTCGCGGTGGCCAAATGCCGCGCCCTTTCGAGCCCGGATTTCAAGAACTGCAAGGAGCGGGCGCAGGCGGATCTGGACGCTGCCCAGGCGGAGGCCAATGTGACGCGGCAGGATGCAAAGTCCGAGGCGAACGAGCTCAAGCACTAGGCCGATCTGGCGGCGGCGCGCGCTCGCTTACGGTGCGCGTCGCCGTTCTCTTGAACTGCGCCGGCCTGCCACGCCACACTGCGGCACGGTCATTATTCCGCAGTATGGCTTGTCCACGCATGGCGATCTCGGCGTTGTCGTATTGCCGTGCGCGCGCAGCACCGCGCGCTGGCGCATGGCTCTGAGGTGAGCGCCGGTGCGCAGCTGTCGCGCCGGCATGCGCTGCTGGGCGGCCTCGCCGCCTGCAGCCTGCCGGCCTTCGGCGTGCGCGCGCAGACCCCGCTGCGGGCGTGGGCGACTGATGAGGTCGCGCCCGGCATTCATATCCGCAGAGGCGTCGATGAGGACATCAGCGCCACCAACGACGACGCCATCGCCAACATCGGCTTCATCATCGGGCGCGAAGCCGTTGCGGTGACCGACTCCGGCGGCAGCTTGAATGACGGCCGACGGCTGCGCATGAGCATCCGTCAGGCGACTGCGCTTCCCATCCGCTACGTCCTGATGTCGCACGTGCATCCCGATCACGTCTTTGGCGCGGGCGCCTTCAGCGCGGATCATCCGGTGTACGTGGGCCACGCGGGTCTGCCGCGCGCGCTGTCTCTGCGCTGGGAGTACTACCGCGCCCGCACCGAGGCGCTATTAGGCAAGGACACGGTCGGTGCGCCGGTGACGCCAACCCTCCTGGTCCACGAGCGGGCGCAGATCGACCTCGGCGGCAGGGTGCTCGAACTGACCGCGCATGGGATTGCCCATACCGACTCGGACCTGAGCGCGCTCGACCGTCAGACGGGCACGCTGATCGCATCGGATCTGCTGTTCGTGCGCCGGGTGCCGTCGCTTGACGGCAGCCTCAAGGGCTGGCTGAAGGAACTGGCGCTCCTGAAGGGCGTAGCGGCGAAGCGCGCGGTGCCTGGGCATGGCCCGACGAGTGTAGACTGGCCGCTCGGCTGCCGGGATCTGGAGCGCTATCTCGGGGTGCTGTTGCGCGAGACTCGCGCCGCCATCAAGCAGGGGCACGACATCGAGGCGGCAGTGAAGACTGTCGGCCAGTCGGAACGCGCTCGCTGGGCTCTTTTCGATGACTACAATGGCCACAACGTCATCCAGGCATTCAAGGAACTCGAATGGGAGTGACTAGGAGGCTGATCGCGATTCTCGCATTCGTCGCGCTCTGCGCAGTCGTTCATTCACGGGCGACCTACGCGGATGACTCCGCAGCGCAGATGAAGGCGCACGCCGCGCAGGACGAGGCCGAGCGTGCCGCGCGCTGGCAGGACCTGCAGCATGCCGTCTTCGGTGCGCGCACCGTGCAGGACGGAAGCGGCGTGATCACGATCGAGGCACCCGAGCACGCACTTGATGCGGCACTCGTGCCGGTCACCCTGAGCATGAAGGGCGCGCAGGCGATCAAGGGCGTCTACCTCGTGATCGACAACAATCCTTCGCCGGTTGCGAGCCACTTCACTTTTGGTCCGCGCGCCGACCCGCGTACCCTGAAGCTGCGCGTGCGCGTGAACATGTACACCTACATGCACGCGATCGCCGAAACCGCGGATGGCAGGCTGTTCGTTGCGCGGCAATTCATCAAAACCTCGGGCGGCTGCTCCGCGCCCGTCGGAGCGGACACTGCGCAGGCGCTGAAGGATGTGGGACTCATGAAGCTGCACCTGCTGGGCGCCTTCAGCGCCGGGCAGCCCATCCAGGCACAGCTCATGATCCGGCATCCGAACTTTAACGGCATGCAGATGGATCAGATCACGCGCAACTTTACCCCGGCGCGCTTCATCCGCACGATCGACGCAACCTACGATGGCGCTGCGGTCTTTCATCTGGATTCGGATATCTCGCTGAGCACGGACCCGGTGATCACCTTTGGATTTGTGCCCGATAAGAAAGGCACGATGAAGCTCGTCGTGCGTGACAGCGAGAACGCCTTGTTCAATCACAGCTTCGACGTGCCCGCCGGCTGAGCAGGAGCCGGCCATGGCCAGATCAGCTATCGCCCGGCGGCCGCTGGCGCGGCTCGTGCTCGGCAGCGCGCTCTTCTACTGCGCACTCGCGGCGGCTGCCGTGCCGGAGCCCGCCGGCTACTGGATGGGTCCCCTGCAGGGACCGGTCGCGACGACCCTCAGCGGTGGCACTGTCATTCACACCCGCAGGCTTGCGGCGCTTTTGCAGGCGGGCGGTGTGCTGGTCGTCGACGTTTCAGATGCGCCGCGGCGGCCGGACAACTTGGCGGCGGGCGCGGTATGGTTGCCCCTGCCTCATCCGGTCATTCCAGGCGCCGTGTGGATCCCGGGGGCGGGCGCGGGTGCGATCTCCGCGTCGGTGGATCAATTATTTCGCGAGCAGTTGGCACTCGGTACGGGCAACGATCCCGCGCACAGACTCGTGATCTATTGTCACCGCAACTGCTGGCTGAGCTGGAACGCCGCCAAGCGCGCCATCAGCTACGGCTACCGGAACGTGTATTGGTTTCCGGACGGCATGGAGGGCTGGCGCGCCGCGGGGCTGCCGACGGCCGCGGTGGCGCAGCCGCTGACTGCGCCCTAGCAACTAGAACGCGACGTACGGCCCGGTCCCGCCCGGCGTTGCGGCGCCGTCAATCGCCGTATAGATATTGCGTCCGTAGAAGAACGGCAGCCCGAAGTCGATAAACGTGCCGAACGTATTGGGCGCGCCGAGATTGTTGAACGCAGTGCCGGAAGGATCGGCAGAGAAGAGCGCCTCCGCATTGGCGATGTTGAAGCCGACGGTGTTGCTCGTGCCATTGGCGCCCGTGATCGTCGCCATGAGGGCAAGCGTCGACGCTGGGCAATAGAATCCGGAGCACTGCGGAATCGAGTTGTCGACGAGATAAATCGCGTTCGAGCCGCTGTCGAGGAAGCTCATATCGTAGGCAGTGCTGTTATAGGTAATGGTCAGCGTGCCGGTATTCGCATCCAAAGTGTAGATCGTGGCAGTGCTGAGGCCGTTGTTGCTCTCGGTACCGATGCCAAACACCAGCGATCCCGTGACGGTGGCTGAGCCATCCGAGGGCACCGCGGGCAGCTCGAGGATGACGCCGTTGTTGTCCGCCGCGAAGGAGGCAACCGGATTGGCCACTTGCGCGGGTGGCGAAATCTCGCCGCACACCCCGCCCGGGCACGAATAGTAGATCTGCCCGTCGCCGACGAACGGGCCGACTCCAATGATGCCGTTGGCGCCGAAAGTTCCTACCGAGTTCTCATTCACCGAACCCATGCTCGAGCAGGAACTCGGAGGCGTGCCACTGGCGGCATCGCCGATGATCTGCACCGGGATGTTACTCGCCGTCTCACCGGCGATCTGGACGTTGGCCATATGCACGGATCCCCAGCTATAGCCGTCGCCGAACACGGCGCACTCGTAGATCGCATCGTTGCTGGCATCCTCCTGCGCCGGCAGGACAAATGTCGACGGCAGGACCGAGGCGATGATCCGCAGTCCAAACGAACCCGTATCCACTTCAATATGGTCGACGGTCTCGCAGGTGCCGGGACTGCTCGGCGAACACACCGTCACCGAGACAAACGGCGTGTTGACACTGTTTCCGTTGGGACCCGCATCGACGGTGACCGGCGCGACGTTGGAGCCGGATGGGGATCCGCCCCCGCCGCCTCCCCCCAAGTCGGAACTGCCACCGCCGCCACCGCAGGCGGCGATCATCATGAGTACGGAAATCGGAGCCAGAGCAATCAATCTGCGCATGGTGCCCTCGTTATTTGATGTCGGTGACGGCCACATTCTGCGGCACGAGCTGCGGAATATAGGCCCGCCCGGAGTAGGCGCGCATGTGCCCGGCCGACTGCAGCACGAAGCCCGAGTCGGCGACTTCGAAATGCGCGTGATCCGGATGCAGCGGGCGCGGCGCCTGGGTGTACTCGCCGAAATACGCTCCCAGCGTTTGCCGCAAATCAGGCATCCGCGGACCACTCCAGGCGACGGCGAAGACTTTACCCGCCGGCGTCACGTATTCGCGCACCGCCGTGCCGGAGGGAGTTTGGATCTCGTGCACGGTATAGGCCGAGGCGACAGTCGTGCGCAGCATGCCCTTCATGTGCAGCTGATCGGCTTGCACCGAATTGAGGTCACCGCCCAGCGCGGCGAGCGCCGGCAGTGATACGGCCTGAATCAGCACGGCAACGCCGAATGCCCAGCGCCTGGATCGAATGGTCTTCATCGCTGCAACCTCAAGGAGCAAAACGTAAGCTTAAGAGTGCACACAGCGCCCATGCGCCGGGTGGGTATACCTGCATCTTAATTGGCACAGCGCCATGCGCAACCCCGTTTCTGCGCCGCGCGCAGCCGTTGCGCCGCGTGACGCAAAGAAGAGTGAAGAGAGGCGCTGCGCGCTGCGGTCATATTCCGCCCGATTATGTAAGCGCTTCGTCACGGCTTGCTCTTGCGCAGCTCGGCGCGCATGTTCTTGTAATCCACCGGCCGGATCTCGGTGATCTGGCAGCGCTCGCGATCGACGAGCACGGAGTCGAGCCTGTTGGTGACCGTACCGGCGGTGCTCGTCAACCCGACGCGGTTGGTGAACTGCAGATTGATGCAGGGCTCGCGCACCGTCAGCAAATAGGCCTGATTAAGGCTGGTCCACACGACCAATTGAGTGCGGCTGAGCGAACGCCAATCGTCGTAGCGTCCGAGGTAGGTGAAGCTATCGACGGGCGCCGCCGCGTACTGTAGGAATTGCTGCAGCGCTTCCCGATCTTTGACGGCGTGCGAGGTGCTGGAGCAGGCGGCAGGCAGCAGCGCCAAGACAACCTTTATCCACCAGCGACACCGATGAGTCATAGCGGCTTCTGCGCAAGTTCGTAGCCGATCCACGCCGCACTCGCGCGTGGCGTGCCAAGGACAACAATTCTACTGCGCACAGGTTCCAGGAACACGGGAACTGCCCCGCTGTGCAAGCGGTCATAGCCAAGGAGAGATCCCGGGCGATCGTCATCGCAGTGGTCGCTTGGCTTTGCGTCAACCGCTTGGGGGTCTCGTGCGTTTAAGTTACCGGTGCCCTGATAGTGGAGTTCCTTAATGAAGAGCTCGATCGGCAGAATGCCCGCAGTTTTCGCGACAGTAGCGCTCGCTTCCGTGCTCGGCGGGTGCGTGGTGGCTCCGCCGCCGCGGCCCGTGCCGCCTCCGCCACCCCCGGTGCAGACGCAAATCTATGCTTATCCGACCAGTGGGCAGACCGCGGAGCAGCAGGACCGGGACCGCTATGACTGCTATCAATGGGCCATCCAGCAGACAGGCTTTGATCCGAGCGCACCCAACGTTCCGCCGCATGATCGCATTCAGGTGGTCGGCGGCCCTCCCGCCGTCGTGCCGGGGTCTGGGGTCGCTGCCGGAGCGGTGACGGGCGCCGTGCTCGGTGCGATCGTCTCGAACCCGCGCGATGCGGGAGCGGGCGCGCTCGTCGGGGCGGTACTCGGCGGCGTGCTGGGCGGAGCGGCGGAGTCCGCTCAGAACCAAGCGGCTGCGCAGGCGAACACACGTGTGGTCCAGAGTCAGCAGTCTGCGCAGCTCGAACGCAAGGCCGGCGATTTTAGGCGAGCCACCGGTGCCTGTCTTGAGGCCCGCGGATACAGTGTGCGTTGAGGTGAAGTGCAGGAGAACGGCAATGAATCGCAAATCTAAGCTTCTGGGCGCATTCGCCGCCTTGAGCCTGATGACGGGCGCAGTGTTCGCCGCGGAGCAGTATCACGACACGCGCTACCACATGGACCACTACTATCCGGCGCGCGGCGCCAGTGTCGGCGCGCTGCCCTCGGGACATGTGCCCGTGTACGACCATGCGCACAACGCCTACTACTTCCACGGCGGCGTCTGGTATCGCCCCTACGGCGGCCGCTTCATCGTGGTCGGTCCGCCGGTGGGAGTGTTTGTCCCGTTTCTGCCGGCCTACTACACCACGGTGTGGGTTGGCGGCTATCCCTATTACTACGCCAATGACACCTACTACACCTGGGACCCGGCGCAGGGCCAGTATCAGGTCGTCGAGCCGCCCGCTGAAAGTGCGGCGAGCACCGAACCGCCGGCCGCGGCAGGCGAACTGTATTCGTACCCGAAGAACGGCCAGACTCCTGAACAGCAGGAGCAGGATCGCTACGAGTGCCATCGCTGGGCTGTCGACCAGTCAGGCTTCGATCCGACCCAAAGCGCCGGCGGGGCGCCTCCCGACCCCAGCAAACGCCCGGCCTATCAGCATGCGATGACCGCATGCCTTGAGGGACGCGGCTACACCGTCAAGTAGTCCCGCGGCTGTCGCGGCCCGGCGCGTCGAGTTTTTCGCCGAGCGCGCGCCGGATCGCGACGTAGAAGACCGGCACGAGCAGCAGCCCGAGGAAGGTTGCAAACAGCATCCCGCCGACGACGCCGGTGCCGATCGCGTGGCGCGCATTGGCGCCCGCTCCGGTCGAAATCGCCAGCGGCAGCACGCCCAGGATGAACGCAAACGACGTCATCAGGATCGGGCGCATGCGCAGGCGTCCCGCTTCGATCACCGCTTCGCGCAGCGACTTGCCCTGGCGCTGCAATTCGACCGCGAATTCGACAATCAGGATCGCATTCTTGGCCGCGAGGCCAATGATGGTGATCAGTCCGATTTTGAAGTAGACATCGTTCGGCAGGCCGCGCACGTCCGCTGCCACCACGGCGCCGAGGACGCCCAAAGGCACGATCAGAAGCACGGCGACAGGAATTGTCCAACTCTCATAGAGCGCCGCAAGACACAGAAACACCACCAGGATCGACAAGGCGAACAGCATCGGCGCCTGGTTGCCGGAAACAATTTCCTGCAGTGATTGGCCCGCCCAGTCGAAGCTGAACCCCTTGGGCAGATCGCGCTCGATGATGTTTTGCATGGCCCGCATCGCCTCGCCCGAGCTCCTGTTCGGCGCCGGTTGCCCCTGTATTTCAATCGCGGAATAGCCGTTGAAGCGCACTAGGCTCGGCGACCCGATGGACCAGCTCGGGTGCACGACGCTCGACAGCGGCACCATCGGCGCGGTGCCCGATGCCGACGACGCAGTGCTGGCTGCGCCCGCGCGCCCCGCCGCGAGCGTGCTCGGCAGATAGAACTCCCCGAGCGCATCCGCGTTCATGCGAAACGGCGCGTCGGCCTGGATCACGACGCGCAGGATGCGGCCCTGGTAGAAGAAGTCGTTGACGTACACGGGCGCGAGCATCAACTGGATCGCCGTATAGATGTCGCTCGCCGAGAATCCCATCGACTGCGCTTGCACGCGGTCGACGATCAGCTTCAGCTCCGGCGCATCCTGCAGCCCGTTGGGATGCACGCCCGCGAGGGCATGGGTATCGGCGGACGCCTTGGCGAGCAGCTGATTCTGCGCCTGCACGAGCGCCGCGTGCCCCGCGCCCGCGCGATCCTGCAGATACATGTCGAAGCCGCCGAACTGGCTCAGGCCCTGCACGGTCGGCAGATTGACGACGAACGCCTGCGCATCCCGCAGACCCATGAAGAGCGCGCCGTTCGCGTGCTTGATGAAGTCCGTCGCATTGGTCTTGCGCTGATCCCACGGCTTCAGCCGCACGAAGGCGAGACCGACGTTGTCGCCGACGCCGACAAAACTGAAGCCGCTCACCTGAAACACGTATTGGACTGCCGGGTCCTTCTTCAATATCGCATCCACCTGCGACATGACCTTGATGGTGCGCTCGATCGCGGCGCCCGGCGGCAGCTGCACGATGGCGAGTGCATAGCCCTGGTCCTCTTCGGGCAGGAAGCTGCCGGGCAGGCGTGAAAAGAGGAAGGCGCACAGCACGACGATGACGGCGAAACCGATCATCCACGATGGCGCATGGCCGACCGCGGTGCCGGTCTGGCGCGTGTAGGTCTTCAAGGTCCAGTCGAAGGTGCGATTGAACCACCTGAAGAAGGCATTCGGCTTGCCGTGCGACGGTTTCAGCAGGCTTGCGCACAGAGCCGGGGTGAAGCTGAGCGCGAGGAACGCGGAGGTGGCGGTCGAAACCGCGATCGTCAGGGCGAACTGCCGGTAGATCACGCCGACGCTGCCGCCCTGCAGCGCGCTCGGAATGAACACTGCCGCGAGCACCGAAGTTATCGCGACGATTGCGCTCGTGATCTGCAGCATGGCCTTGTGGGTGGCCTGTTTGGGCGTGAGCTTCTCCTCGCGCTCGATGCGTTCGACATTCTCGATGACGACGATGGCATCGTCGACCACGATGCCGATCGCAAGCACCATGCCAAACAACGTGAGCTGATTGATGGTGAAGCCGAAGGCGTACATGCCGATGAAAGCACCCATCAGCGCGACCGGCACCACCAGCATCGGAATCATCGTGGCGCGCAGATTCTGCAAGAACACCAGCATGACGATGAATACCAGGATCATCGCCTCGATGAGGGTCTTCACGACTTCGTTGATCGAGATGTGGATGAAGTCCGTGCTGTCATAGGGCACGAACCAGGAGACTCCCGCCGGCAGGCTCGACTGCAGCGAGGCCATGCGCGCTTTCACGGCCTCGGCGACCGCGAGCGCGTTGGCTCCCGGCAAGAGCTGCACGGCGACGCCCGCGACGGGCACATTGTCGAGCTGCGTGTCGCGCCCGTACTGGAACGCGCCGAGCTCGACTCGCGCCACATCCTTCAGGCGCACCGTCGTACCATCGGTGTTGGTGCGCAGGATCACTTCCTCGAACTGCGTCGGAGAGGCGAAGCGGCCCTCGGCACGTACGGTCGCCGACATGCCCTGCCCGACGACGAGCGGCTCCGAGCCGATCGAACCGGCGGCGAACTGCACGTTCTGCGCGCGCACCGCGTTCAGCACCGCTGAAGGCGCGAGCCCGTAGCCCTGCAGCTTTGCCGGGCTCAACCAGATGCGCATCGCATATTCGGAGCCGAATTGGGTCGCGCTGCCGACGCCGGGCACGCGCTGCAGCGGATCGAGCAGGCGCGAGGCAATGACGTTGTTGAGCGCGTAGGAATCCTGCGAGCCGTCATCCGACTTCAGCGCAATGACCGTTAAAAATCCGGGATTGGCCTTGGCGACCGTCACGCCTTGCGCCGTCACTTCGACGGGCAGGCGCGGCAGCGCCAGCGACAGACGGTTCTGCGTCTGCACCTGCGCGATGTCGGGGTTCGTGCCGGTGTCAAATGTCAGTGTGATTGTCGAACCGCCACTCGAGCTGGAGGTCGAACTGAAGTACAGCAGATGATCGATGCCGTTCAACTGCTGCTCGATCACCTGGGTAACGGTTTTCTCGACAGTGTCGGCGTTGGCGCCGGCGAAGGTTGCCGACACCACGACCTGCGGCGGTGCGATCTGCGGGTACGATTCTATCCCCAGCTGGCGCAGACAGAGGACGCCCGAGAGCGTGATGAGGATTGCAATGACCCACGCGAAGATCGGGCGCTCGATAAAAAATTGCGGCATCGAAGCTTCCCGGGGCTACTGGCTGGAGCCGGCGGCCGTGCCCATTTTTGCGGCGGGCGGCTGCCACGCGCTCGCCTGCACGGGGCTTCCGGGATGCGCCTGCTGCAGACCGGAGACGATGATGCGATCGCCTTCGGCCACCCCGCCGGTGGCGATCCAGACGTCACCGTCGAGATGATCGGTCGTGAGGTGTTTGACCGCGGCTTTGTCGCTCGCATCGATCGTCAGCACGAAGAAGCCGGTATCGTCGCTCTGCACGGCCGCGGCTGGAATCCGGAAAGCCGTCTGCGCGCCGCTCGTCACGCGCACATTGACGAACATGCCCGGCAACAGCGTGCGCTCGGGATTCGGCACGATCGCGCGCAGGGTTACGGAACCTGTGGCGCTGTCGACGGCCGCGTCGGAAAAGTCGAGCGTGCCGCTGTGCCCGTAGCGGGTGCCGTCGGAGAAAGTGAGGTCCACCTGCGCCTTGTTTGGCTCCACGAGCTGCACGTGCCCGTTCGCCTGCGCGCGCCGCAGGCGCTCGAGATCGGTCGCTGCCTGACTGAAATTGACATAGATGGGATCGATCTGCTCGATGGTCGTCAGTAACGTCGCCTCCCCCTGGCCGACGAGCGCTCCCTCGGTCACCTGCTGCTGACCGGCGCGCCCGTCAATCGGAGCGGTCACGTTGGCGTAGCCCAGGTTGATGCGGGCGAGCTCGACATTCGCCTGGAACTGCTGGACGGCCGCCTCCGCCGTGCGGTTGTTGGCGTGCGCCGTATCCAGATCGTTCTGCGATATATAGTGCTGCGGCGCGAGCTCCGTCGCGCGCTTGTCCAGCACCTTTGCATTGGCGGCACTCGCTTGGGCTGATGCGAGATTCGCAAGCTGCGCGTCCAGGGCGGCCTTCAATGGGTTTGGATCGATGAGGAACAGTGTCTGGCCCTGTTTCACATCGGCCCCTTCGGTGTAGGCGCGCTTCAAGAGCACGCCCGCGACGCGCGCGCGCACGTCCGCCTGGCGCGTCGCGGAGAGCCGACCGACGAGATCACGGACGAGCGGCACCTCCTGGGCGTGCGCCGTGACGAACGCGACCTGCGGCGGCGGCATGCTCATCGGCGGCGGCGCTTTGGCGCAGCCGGCGAGCAGGCCCGCAGCACTCAAGACCATAAGAGGGATTGCAGACAAGGCGGATTTCATATTGGGACACATGGCGCCGGGGATCGTGACGGGAAGGTGCGTCGTCAGCGTGTAATCGTAGCATTTTGGCGGCGCCTCCCGACAAGTCAGTCAAGACGCCCGGGTTCTATGCTTATGCTGCGAATACAGCGCTGGGCGCATGGCGCGAGCGATGCTTGCACGCCGCACGCGACGAGCAGCGTCTATGCATAGATGAAGGTTCTGAGGGCACGCGGGCGCGCGACGTCGGCCGAGTCCGCGAGCCGGTGCATGCATTTCAGGAGCGCGGCTGCGCACAGGTCAACGACGCGTGCGGGCGCCGTGAATGTTAATCGAACTTCATGTAGGTGAGCGGCAGGGCGGTGGTGTACTTGATCGTCTCGAGGGCGAAGCTGGCGCTCACATCCAGGAACGCGACCGTGGAGATGAGGCGCTTGTAGACGACGTCATAGGCGTCGATGTCCGGAACCACGATGCGCATCAGATAGTCGACATCGCCGCTCATCCGGTAGATCTCCGTGACCTCGGGGATCTCACGCACGGAGCGCACGAACTGTTCGAACCAGGCGGTGTTGTGATGGGCCGTCTTCAAAGTGACAAAGACAGTGGTGCCCAAGTTGAGCAATCGCGCATCGAGGAGTGCGACGGTGTGCTTGATGACCCCCTCATCCTGCAGGCGCTTGATGCGGCGCCAGCAGGGGGCTTTGGAGAGTCCGATACGCTCGGCGATGGCTGCGGCGGTCTGCGCCCCGTCCTGCTGCAGCAGGTCCAGAATTCGTCTATCGAGCTTGTCCACAGAACAAAATCTCTAGAATCCTTATTTAAACGCAATTGTATTGCTAAATCGTGACATTTTTACTCGAATTACGCAACCCTGTCTCCCTGCCTTGGGATTAGTATCTAGGTATGGATATTTTCAGGTGGTTCACCACTCACCCCGCATCCGTCGGGGAGAGCTATGGCGAGCATCTGGTGAGGGCCACCTCCTTTGGGGGCCGCATGATGCTGGCGGGCATCGCCTGCATGCTGCACGGCCTGCTGCCGTTTCTCTTCGTCCGCACCGGCAGCCGCACCGTCAGCGAACTCAACGACCAACTCTCCACCCGTCGGCCCGCCGCATCGGCTTCTCCCGCGCTACGCGTTGATCTTCTGAATTCCTAGTCGTGCAGCTCCCGCTGCGCGTTATCTCTCCAAGCGTTCTGTGGCTGCGCCTGGCATTGCCGGGAATTGCGATCGCGGCCGCTCTCGCCTTCCTCGCCAAAGGCCTCGCGGTCGAGCTGGCCGCCGGCATGGCCGGCCTGCCGAAGCTGCCCATCAGTCCGGTGATGTGCGCGGTAGTTCTCGGCATGCTGTGGCGGAACACGCTCGGCGTACCGCGCTTTGCGACCGAGGGGCTCGAGTGGGTCATGCGTGGCCTGCTGCGCACGGGCATTGCGCTGGTCGGGTTGCGCCTGACGTTGAGCGGCGCGACGGCGATCGCCGCGAGCGCGCTGCCCATTGCCGTCACCTGCATCTGCGTGGCGCTGCTCGGGGCCGCGGCGATCTGCCGCCTATTCGGCGTGCCGCCGCGCCTTGCGGTGCTCCTCGCGGTGGGAACGGCGGTGTGCGGTTGTACGGCGGTCATCGCCGTCGCGCCGGCGATTCGCGCGCGCAACGACGAAACGGCTTTCGCGATCACTTGCGTCGTGCTCTTCGGCTGCGTGGCGATGCTGACGTATCCGTGGCTCGCGGCCCAGTTCTTCAGCGCCACGCCCCGCTATGCGGGAATTTTTCTCGGCACGGCCATTCACGACACGACACAGGTGATTGGCGCGGGACTCATCTACTCGCAGCAGCACGCGGCGCCGGCGGCGCTCGCCGCGGCGAGCGTCGCGAAGCTCCTGCGAAATCTGTCGATCGTGCTGCTCGTACCGGCGGCCGCATGGTTCGCGCGCGGGCCGAGACTCGCAGCGGCTGAAGGTGCCGCGCCGAGCGAGAGCCGTGCGCGGGTGCAGCTCGTGCCCTGGTTCGTGCTCGGCTTCGTTTTCTGCGTCGTGCTGCGCACGCTCGGCGACGCGCTCACGCGCGGCTCCGGACTTGCCCCGGGCTGGAATGCGCTGGCGACCGGCGGTCAAGGCGCCTCGGAGCTCTTTTTGATCTGTGGGATGACGGCGGTGGGCCTCAGCGTTTCGTTCACGCAGATGTGGCGCATCGGCTGGCGGCCGCTCGCCTCAGGATTCCTGGTCGCCATCATGGTCGGCGCCTGCAGTCTGTCGCTGACACTTGCCGCGCAGCGGCTGATCCATTGAGCACGAATCATCCTTGCCGACGCAGCGGCATCAATCAGGGGCGGCGCAATCGACCTCGCCTGCAGCGCACCTGCGGCCCACGCGCGGGATCAGCCGCGCGCGCGCCGGCAAGCCGCTGCAGGCTTGCCGGGACTATTTAATGACGAGCTGCTGGACAGTGTCGCTGCCGAGCGTCTCGCGCAAAGCCTCGCGATCCACCTGGGCCTTCGAGATACCGGCCTGGTTCGTCCAGACTTTTTTCTGCTCGACATTAATACGGTCTGAAATGCCGTCCAGAGCCGCCCAGTTCTTGTAGGTGGTGGTCAAAATCAGGTCTGCCTCGCTAGCTGAATGCGGCTGCGCGCGGTACACGGACCAGCTGAGGACGTATCCCGCCTTCTTCTCGCTCTCCATCAACTGCTTGTAGGTCGTTGCCAGGTATTTCATGTAAGCCTCGAACTGGCCGGGCTTGGTCTTGATATACGAGACATTGACAATCGGTCCGTCGCTGTAGGGCTTCTCGTCCGCGGCGGACGCGACCTGCATGGCGAGGGTGAGGAGGGCGGCGGCGGCGAGGGTGGTTAGGGACTTCATCATCGGGGTCTCCATTTATGGTTTTCGAGCGCGATAATGTTACGCTCAAGCTGCCTGCCTGGCGAATCAGCTTTGTTCGCCGGTGCTCGTGACGATGTAACCGCCGGATTTCTCGTCGCGCTCGAGCGCGAGCAGACGCCGCGCCGCCGCCTCTTCCAGCAAGCGGTTGAATGAGCGGAACCCGTAATAGCTTTCATTGAAGCCGGGCCGGCGGCGCTTCAGCGCCTGCTTCACCATCGAACCCCAAATCTTTTCATCTTCACCGCGCTCGGCAATCAACGCATCGATGGTGGCAAGGACCAGGTCAAAGGCCTCCTGCTGCCGGTCCTCTTCCTTCTCCTTCTCTTTTTCCTTCTCCTTGCCGTCACCCGACGCCGCGGCAGGTGAGGCAGGCTCGCTCGCCACGGTTTTGCGGCGCACCGTGCGCCGCGCCTTTTGCTCGCGCACGAGGTCGTCGTAGTAGATGAATTCGTCGCAGTTGGCCATCAGCAGGTCGGAAGTGGAGTTCTTCACGCCGACGCCGATGACGCCCTTGTTATTTTCCCGCAGCTTGCTCACCAGCGGTGAGAAGTCGGAGTCGCCGCTGATGATGACGAAGCTTTCCACGTGCGGTTTGGTGTAGCACAGATCGAGGGCGTCCACGACCATGCGGATGTCGGCGGAATTCTTGCCCGACTGACTGACGTGCGGAATTTCGATGAGCTCGAATCCCGCCTGGTGCATGCCGGATTTGAATTCGCGATAGCGCTCCCAGTCGCAGTAGGCCTTCTTGACGACGATGGAGCCCTTCAGCAGCAGCCGCTCCAGCACGCGATTGATGTCGAACTGCGCGTAGCGCGCATCGCGCACGCCGAGCGCGATGTTCTCAAAATCACAGAATAGGGCGAGATTGGTGAGCTCAGCGTGACTCGTCACGCCGGCATACCGATGTCGTTGTAGAGCGTGAGGCGCGTCTCGCGCGGCACGCAATAGATATCGATGGGACTCGTGCGGCCGCGCACGGTAATGGGTGGCAGCTCGAGCGCGCCGGTATCGAAGCCGCGGGCGTCGAGCGAGCGTTTCACCGCGCTCGAAAAGAGCACTTCGCCCGCGCGCGCGCGCTGGCTCAGGCGCGAGGCGACGTTCACGGTGTCGCCAATGATGGTGTAATTCATGTAGAGCGCAGAGCCGACGTTTCCGGCAATCACGTCGCCCTCGTTGATGCCAATCCCCAATCCCGTCTCGATCTCATGCCGCGCCTTCCAGGTGTGTGCTAGGCCGGCGAAGCGCACGAGCATCTCCTGTGCGGTTCTGACCGCGCGTTCCGGTCCGTCAGACTGCTCGAGCGGCACGCCGAATCCCACCATCAGACAATCACCGGCCATGTGGAACACGGTGCCGTCGTGCTGGAAGGTCACTTCCGTGAGCAGTGAGAAATACTCGTTGAGGAGCAGCACGACTTCCTGCGGAGTCAGGCGCTCGGAGATGGCAGTAAAGCCGCGCATGTCCGCGAACAGCACAACCGCACGGGTGCGAACGTCCTCAGCGGCGAGGATGCTGTCGCGCAGCTGTCCGTCGCTCAGGATCTTGTCGGCGATGCGCGGCGAGAGGTAGCGGCGAAAGGTGCGGCGCACGTGCTCGCCGCGCTCGACCTCCGCCGCGAGATGCGCCGCGGCCTGCTTCCTGCGGCCCGCCCCGGCGCGCACCAGGCTCTCGACCCGCGCCCGGAAAACTTCCGGCGAGGCGGTGCGCGCGACAAACTCATCGGCGCCGGCGGCGAAGGCCTCGATGCGCCGCTTGGGCGAGCGACTCATGGCGATCACCGGCAGCAGCATGGTCACGGGATGCTCCTTCAGGAGCCGGCACAGAGTCAGCCCCGAGGGCGGTGCGGCGTCGGCATCGACCAGTAACAGGTCGGGGGTCAGCTCATCAAAGCGCGCAAAGGCCTCCTCGGCCGAGCCAATGGGCTGCACCGTGGTTTGAAACTCGTTCGGGTAGCGCGCAAGCAAGGCCAAGCCCGCGGCGCAATCGCCCGCCGTGAGGACGCAGAAATGCATGCCCTGGCCCGCCCGGATCATCCCGAAACCATCCTCCCAGATGACACCCTCGTGAAGTCTATCACCGAGGCGCCGCCTTAGGGCGCGCGCGGCGCGGCGTGAGCTCTGCCCCCCAAGGCTTGGGGCGCGTGCCCGACACGGGTGCGTGGTGCGGGGGAGGGGGTTGCTGCCGAGCGGGCACGGACGGCAAGGCTCGCGTTACACTCAGGCGTGCACGATGCTCCTGCATCATTGAGGTTTTGCTAGTGGCCAAGAGCGTGTCCGTCAAAGTCTCGCGTCGCGGCGCCGAAGAGGCGGTGCGCGTCCTGCTGCGCTGGGCCGGGGAAGATCCGCAGCGCGAGGGTCTCATCGACACGCCCAAGCGCGTGGTCGACGCCTATCAGGACTGGTTCTCAGGCTACCTCACCGATCCGGCCGACTATCTGCGCCGCACCTTCGAGGCGGTCGACGGTTACGATGAGATGATCGTGCTGCGCGACATTTCCTTCGAGTCGCACTGTGAGCATCACATGGCCCCCATCATCGGCCGCGTGCACATCGGCTACCTGCCGACTGACAAGGTCGTCGGCATCAGCAAGCTGGCGCGCGTGGTCGAAGGCTACGCGCGCCGTTTTCAGGTGCAGGAAAAGCTGACCGCACAGATTGCCGGTTGCATTACCGACGTGCTCAAGCCGCGCGGCGTCGGCGTCGTCGTCGACGCCGTGCATCAGTGCATGACGACGCGTGGTGTGCACAAGCGCGGCGTGTCGCTCATCACGAGCCGCATGACCGGCGTCTTCCGCGCCGACGCGCGCACGCGCGCGGAGTTCCTGCAGTTTATCGACATCCGCGGCGCGCGCACCGCCTGAGGCGTTAGCGCACGATCTTTTTGAAGTCCGCGGGTATCTCAAAGACGCTGGGATCGGCCGCCGCGGTCGACACCGACAGAATCTCCGAACTCAGGGTGATGACGGGCAGCAGGCCGTCCGGCATGGGTGCGGCCGCTGCCGGCGCAGGAGGCGCGCCCGCCTCCGCCGGCGCCGGATTGTCGGACTTCTTGTGGAAGAGACCGGACAGCTTGCCGCTGATCTGTGCGGCGACGTCGGCCGGGTTTGCGGGCGGGCTCGTGGGTTGGCTGCCGGTGCTGTCGCTGGCGCTCGATGCCGGCGCATTCGCTTGCTGCGTGCTCTGGCACTGCGGTCCGCCGACGGCGAAGGCAAACGTCGTCTTCACCGGGTAGCCCTTCATGTCCTTGGTCTTGCTCGCGAACTCGCTCCAGATGCCCTTGTAACGCCCAAACATGGACTGCGCGCGCTCGGCGATGTCACGCGAAGAGGTGGCCGTGCCCGTCGTCAGGCCCATCTGCCGCGCGTAGGCGCGGGTGTATTTCTGCGCTTCGGCGCTCGCGGCAAATTTCGGCGCCAGCCACTCATCGAGCACGAGTACGAACTCGCACACCTGGCCACTGTGCTTGTCCTTGCAGGCCTGCGAGGCCGTGATCGTCAGCCGCTCCGCATCGAAACCGGCGACGGTCGCCCTCTCGCCGCTGCGCCGCACCTCGGCCTTGGGGTCCGACCACTCGCACTGCGAGTCGTCGATCGGCGTGGGGAGCGCTTCCTCGCGGGGCTGGGCGACGCCGGCCTGACCCACGAGCTGCTGCTGCTGCGCGCGCATCTGCTCGAAAGTCGTCTCGGTGTACTCTTTCTTGGCGACATCCAGGTGGTCGATCTTGCCGAGGTCAAGGCGCACGATGTCGACGCGCGGACCCGCGGCGTCGCGCGCAAACATGCGTACGATCTTTGACTGCAGCTGCAAGCTGCTCTCGATGCGCGCGCGCTCCCCGGAGATGATCGTCGTCGTGGTCCCGGACATGTTGGCGATCTTCATGCCGCCGAGGCCGTCAATGGATATGCGTTGCTGGGTGGTGACGTCAGCGCTGGCGATCTGCGCACAGGCGCCGAGAATGCAGCCGAAGACGAAGGCACTACGCGCGTGCAGTGATCGGCGCATCGTCGAAACTCCCCTGGTCGTAATATTTATCCGGTCGGTGGGCTGCCTCAGGCGGCGTCACTGCGCGCGGCGCGCTTGCGCTCCGTCTCCTTGAGAAAGCGTTTGCGAATGCGGATCGACGCCGGAGTCACTTCGACGAGCTCGTCATCGGCGATGAACTCGACGGCGTATTCAAGCGTCAGCTGGATCGGCGGCGTCAGGAGAATCGCATCGTCCTTGCCCGCCGCGCGGATGTTGGTGAGCTTCTTGGTCTTGATGGGGTTCACGACCAGGTCGTTCTCGCGGCTGTGAATGCCGATGATCATGCCCTCGTAGACCTTCTCACCGTGGCTCACGAACATGCGCCCGCGCTCCTGCAGATTGAAGATCGAGTAGGCGACGGCTTCGCCGTTCTCGTTGCTGACAAGCACGCCGTTACGGCGGTCGGCGATCTCGCCTTTCATGGGCGCAAAGCCGTCGAAAATGTGGCTAATGAGACCCGTGCCGCGCGTCATGGTCATGAATTCGCCCTGGAAGCCGATGAGGCCGCGTGCGGGCACCCGGTACTCGAGGCGCACGCGGCCGTTACCGTCCATGGCCATGTCGGTGAGATCTGCGCGGCGTGCGCCCAAGGCCTCCATGACCGCGCCCTGATGAGCGTCTTCGATATCGACCGTCAACGCCTCGTAGGGCTCGTGCACCTCAGCGCCGACGATCTTGGTCAGCACCTGCGGACGGGAGACGGCGAGCTCATAGCCCTCGCGGCGCATGTTCTCGATGAGGATGGTCAGGTGCAGCTCGCCGCGTCCGGAAACGCGCATGATGTCCGGCTCGTCCGTATCCTCGACGCGCAACGCGACGTTGCTTTGCAGCTCTCGGTACAGGCGCTCGCGCAGCTGGCGGCTCGTGACGAACTTGCCCTCGCGTCCGGCGAGCGGCGAAGTGTTGACCTGGAAATTCATGACAATCGTCGGCTCATCGACGCGGATGGGGGGCAGTCCGTGCGCACCCTCCGGATCGCAGACGGTGAGTCCGATATTGACCTCTTCGACACCGGTAATGGCGACGATGTCGCCGGCAAAGGCCTCATCAACCGGTTCGCGTTCGAGACCTTTATAGGTGAGGACCTGCCCGATCTTCGCCGTGCCCTTGTCCTCGGTGCCGAAGAAGAGCCGCACGACCTGGCCGGGCCGCACCGAGCCCCTGCGGATGCGGCCGATGCCAATCCTGCCGACGTAGGAGTTGTGGGCGAGCGTGGAGATCTGCAGTTGCAGGGGGGATGCAATCTCCGTCTGCGGCGGCGGCACATGGGCGAGGATCGCCTCGAACAGCGCGCTCATATCCGGGCGGCGCTCGGTATAGTCCGTGCTCGACCATCCCTGCAGGGCCGAGCTGTAGATCACCGGAAAATCCAGCTGCGCGTCGTTCGCTCCGAGCTTGTCAAAGAGCTCGAATGTCCGATCGACGACCCAGCCGGGACGCGCGCTCGGGCGATCGATCTTGTTGACGACGACGATGGCCTTCAAACCGAGCGCCAGCGCCTTGCGGGTGACGAAGCGCGTCTGCGGCATCGGGCCTTCGACGGCATCCACGAGCAGGAGCACGCCATCGACCATCGACAGCACGCGCTCGACCTCGCCGCCAAAATCCGCATGGCCCGGGGTGTCGACGATATTGATGCGCGTACCGCCGTACTCGATGGCGCAGTTCTTGGCGAGAATGGTAATGCCACGCTCACGCTCGATGTCGTTCGAATCCATGACCCGCTCGCCCACCTTTTCGTGTGCCGCAAAGGTGCCGGATTGCTTCAGGAGGCAGTCGACGAGAGTCGTCTTGCCGTGATCGACGTGCGCGATGATCGCGATGTTGCGGATGGGCCGGTTCATAGATCGGGGCACAAAAAAGGGTGCGAAGGGTAGCAGATTTGCGCTACGGCTGCCGTCGCGGCCGCCTCTCGGGGCTTAGGAGACTCGGCCGATGCGCAGTGCGGCGGTTGCGATCCGTACCTCGATGAGGAACGCCAGGAAGGCGCCGGTCAGCGCGAGCATGGCCGCGACGAAGAGGATCGCAATCAGCGCGGCCAGATTGACCGCCAGGAAGGCATTGGCGAAGAGCGCCACGACGACCAGCGCGATCAGCAGCGCGGACACGGCGCACATGCTGATGGCTGAGCTTATGTAACGTGCCCGCCGCGCCAGAACCCGCAGGCGCGCATCCAGATCGGCGGCCCGGTGGGCTTCGCGTTCGGCCTCCGCCTCCCAGGCGCGCGCGCGATCGACGATGCGCGCGAGACGATTGATCAGCACACCCAGCATGACCCCGACGCCTGAGATGAGAAAGACGGGCGCAAGAGCCGACTGAATGACGTGGGCGACATCCATGCTGACATGATGCCAGAGGTGCGTTCGGGATGGTTCGCGGTTGGCGTCGGCCGCGCCGCGACGGGGTCATTTAGAAGAATCGGCGTGCGACTGTGATGCTTTTGTGCGGCAGCCCATGAGGAGGGCTAGCGGATGAAAGCCAGCGAAGTCTTTGGAGTTGCTGTGCGCATTTTCGCACTCATGTCCATTCCTTGGGCGCTCTTCGACCTGCAGTCAGCGTTGATCCTGCTCCTTGTCCCAGACACATCGCGACACAGCCCCGTGGCGACTTATTTGATCGCCGCGGCGGTTATGCTCCTCGCGGGGATCTTACTGGTGCGCCGCGCACCGGCCCTTGTCCGCTTTGCATACGCGAGCCGCGCGTGCGGTGGCAGCGCGACGGCTGCAGGCGTTGCGCAAGTTTGGAATGATTCATGGCTTTTCGCGACTTGTCGGTGCTGCGGAAGATGCGCGCACGCCCCGCGGAGGCGCGCAACAGGGGCTAACTGGGCCGCGATTTGAACTGCACCGTACTCGTACCACGCCGCGGACGCACGACGACCGTGCCTGCGAGCTTGTCGTGCCATCCCTGCTTGCGCGCGTCGATGGCAATCCAGAAGAAGCCCAAGCAGCAAGGAATGGTGGACACGTAATAGGCGAGGTATCTGCCGAGGAACTGCGCTGTGGTCGGTCGCGCGCCGCTGTCAGCATCGACGATCGTCGCGCCGATGGCCATTTTCCCCGGGGTTGCCTGGCGGGTCACCCAAAAGATGATCACCGCAATCGCGGGCAGCACGAGCTGCAGGAATACGCCGCGAAGTCCGGTGCCCGTATACGCGTACAGTTCCGGCCAGTAGTCCTCGCCGCCATAGGCGCGCAGGATGGGCCACAGAATGATCATGCCGAGCACCGAGTCGATAATGAACGCCCAGAAGCGCAGCCAGAAGCCGACGTATTCCAGTTCGGGACTGTCCACGTGCAAGTCCTCTAAAGTAGGCTCGTCGTCACCATAGTAGCTGAAGTGCCCGCGCGACGGCTGCCGCAGCCGGCTGCGCGGCGCACGCTGACCGCATCAAGGGGATACTCGATGACTTACGCGATTCTGGATGATGCCGCGCGCCGCGCGCACGCCTACCTGGACGGATTGAATGCGCGCGCCGTTGCACCGCACGCAGCCGCGGTCGCCGCGTTGCGGCAACTGGACGAACCGCTGCCCGCTGCCCGCGGTGATGCCGCCGAGACGCTCGCGCTTCTCGATCGACTGATATCACCGGCGACGCTTGCGACGGCCGGACCGCGCTTCTTCGGCTTTGTCATTGGCGGCGCGCTCCCGGAAGCACTCGCGGCAAATTGGCTGGCCGGAGCCTGGGACCAGAACGCGGGACTCTACCTGAGCACGCCCGGAGTGTCTTATCTGGAGACCGTGGCGCTGCGCTGGCTGGTCGATCTCTTCGAGCTTCCTGCCGGCAGCGGCGGCGCCTTCGTCACCGGTGCCACGGTCGCGAACTTCACCGCGCTGGCGGCGGCAAGGAACGCGGTGCTCGCACGCGTCGGCTGGAATGTCGAGGCGCACGGGCTCTTTGGGGCGCCGCCCATCACCGTGATGACGGGCGAGGAAGCGCATCCGACGCTGCTGAAGTCCTTGGGGATGCTGGGCCTGGGGCGCGCGCGGATCGTGCGCGTGCCCGTTGATGAGCAGGGACGGATGCGAGCGCAAGCGCTGCCGGCCATGCGGGGCCCCACCATCCTGTGCCTGCAGGCCGGCAACGTGAACACCGGGGCGTTTGACCCATTCGAGGCGCTCATCGCAGCGGCGCGCGCGGCCGGCGCTTGGATACACGTGGACGGCGCGTTTGGACTCTGGGCGAAAGCGGCCCCCGCGCTGCGCGCTTTGGCGCGCGGCCTTGAGCAGGCGGATTCGTGGGCTACCGATGCCCACAAATGGCTGAACGTTCCCTACGACAGCGGCCTGGCGTTCGTGCGCGATGCAAACGCTCTGAAAGCGGCGATGGCCATCACCGCCGAATACCTGCCCACCGAGTCGGCTGAGCGCAACCCCTCCGACTTCACCCCCGAGCTGTCACGGCGCGCCCGCGGTGTGGAGGTGTGGACCGCGTTGCGATCGCTCGGCCGCGCGGGGCTCGCGGAGCTCTTCGAGCGCAATTGCCGTCAGGCGCGACGCTTTGCCGCGGGCCTCGCGCAGGCGGGTTATGAGGTGCTGAACGATGTGGTGTTGAATCAGGTGCTTGTCGCATTCGGCGAGCCGGCGAAGACGCGGCGCGTCATCGCGGCTCTGCAGGCCGAGGGCACCTGCTGGTGCGGAGGAACGGTATGGCAGCGCCGCACCGCCATGCGCATCAGTGTGTGCAGCTGGGCGACGACCGACGCGGATGTGGAGCAGAGCCTCGCCGCCATGCTGCGTCTGGCTGCAGCCGATCAGGGATAATGGGACGTGGCCATTCAAGAGCTCACTGTGAGTGCCCAGCCCGGCGCGCACCGGCGTCCGCGCGTGCTCATCGTCGGCTGCGGGTTTGGTGGTCTGTTCGCTGCGCGCGCCCTCGCGCGCGCCCCGGTCGAGGTGCTGGTGATCGACCGCAACAACTATCACTTGTTCCAGCCGCTGCTCTACCAGGTCGCCTGCGCCGCGCTCGGGCCCGCGGACATTGCACAACCCATTCGCAGCATCCTGCGCACGCAAGCGAATGCCTTCGTCATGTTGGGCGAGGTCACGGGGATCGATCTTGCGCGCGCGAGCATAGCCGTCGGTGAGAACCAGTTCTTCTTCGACTATCTGATTCTGGCACCCGGAGCGGTTGACAATTATTTCGGTCATCCCGAGTGGCATCACTGGGCCCCGGGCATGAAGGAGGTCGAGGACGCGACATTCATCCGCTCGCGGCTGCTGCGCTCGTTCGAGGCCGCGGAGCTCGAAGCGGACACGACGCAGCGCGCGGCGCACCTCGCCTTCGTCATCGTCGGCGGCGGGCCGACGGGGGTTGAACTTGCGGGCGCGATCAAAGAGCTCGCCGTGGACGTGATCGCGCGCGATTTTCGCGTGGCGGACACGCGCCGTGCGCGCGTGATCCTGATCGAGGCGGGGCCGCGACTTCTGCCGGCATTGCATGCCGCCTCTTCGACGCACGCGCTGCAGCAGTTGCGGGATCTCGGTGTCGAAGTGCGCCTCGGACAGCCGGTCACCGAGGTGGCTGCGGACGGCGTCGAGGTCGGTGGCGAGCGCGTGCACAGCTTCAATGTCATCTGGGCCGCGGGAGTGCGCGCATCGCCGCTTGCAGGAATGCTCGGCGTGCCGGTCGGCCCGGGGGCCCGTGTGCAGGTGATGCCGGATTGCTCGGTGCCCGGCCATCCGCAGGTGTTCGTCATTGGTGATGCGGCGTACCTCGTCGATTCGAAGTCGGGCCGGCCGGTGCCCGGTGTGTCGCAGGGTGCCCTGCAGATGGGCCGCTATGTCGCACGCGTCATTGCCGAGGGCATCCAGGGCTCGCGTGCGTGCCGCGACCGCGGCTTTCACTATGTCGATTGGGGTTCGATGGCGACGATCGGCAAGTCGCGTGCGGTTGTTGAGATCGGTCCGCTGCGATTTGGGGGCCTGCTGGCGTGGCTCGCCTGGATGTTTTTGCACGTGAGCGTGCTCATCGGATTCCGCAATCGTATCGCGGTCATGGCGTCCTGGATCTACGGCTACGTGTTCATGCGGCGCGGCTCACGGCTGATCACCCGCCCAACGCGCGCGTGGTGACCTTCGCCCATCCCGCCGGCCGCGCGCGAGCGGCCGCCGCGGCCGCCACCGCGGCCGCCGCCGAGCCGCGCACATTGCGCGGCTTCTTCGGCGTTTTCCGCTACAGCCGCCGCGCGCTCGAACTCGTCTGGCGTACGAGCCCCGGCCTTACGGTTGCTTTGGCCGTGCTGACTCTCATCGCCGGCATCGTGCCGGCCGGTGTGGCCTACATTGGCTCGCTGATCGTTGATGCGGTGGTCGCCGCGGTGCGCCATCCGGGGGGCAGCGTGCGCCATGTCTTTGAGCTCGTGCTGCTGGAAGGCGTGCTCGTGGCCTCGACCGCGGCGGCGCAGCGCGGCATCTCGCTGTGCCAGTCGCTGCTGCGAGCGCAGCTCGGGCAGCGGGTCAATGTGATGATTCTGGAGAAGGCGCTGACGCTCGAGCTGCAGCACTTCGAGGATTCGGAGTTCTACGACAAGCTCACGCGCGCGCGGCGCGAGGCCTCGAGTCGGCCGCTGTCGCTGGTCATGCGCACTTTTGGGCTTGCGCAGAATGGCATCTCGCTCGTGAGCTACGGCACGCTCCTCGTGCGCTTCTCGCCCTGGGCGGTCGCCGTGCTGCTGCTCGCAGGCCTGCCGGCTTTCGTCGCCGAGGCCAAATTCTCCGGCGATGCGTTTCGCCTGTTTCGCTGGCGCTCGCCTGAGACGCGCATGCAGACCTACCTTGAGACCGTGCTCGCGCGCGAAGACCACGCGAAGGAAGTGAAACTGTTTGGCCTCGGCCCGCGGTTCCTGCAGCGTTACCGGGATATCTTCGGCCGGCTGTATCGCGAGGATCGCGCGCTTACGATCCGGCGCGACGCCTGGGGATTCGGCTTGGGATTGATCGCCACATTGGCGCTCTACGGCGCCTATACGTGGATCGCGCTCTCCGCCGCGCGCGCACTCATCTCGCTCGGTCAGATGACGATGTATCTGCTGCTCTTCCGGCAAGGGCAGGCCGCCGTATCGGCGAGCCTGTCGGCGGTCGGCGGCATGTACGAGGACAATCTCTACCTGTCCACGCTCTACGAGTATCTCGAGACTCCGGTCGCCTCGCCGGGAGGCTCGATTCAGCACGGGCCGCAGCCGCAGGATGGCGTGCGCTTTGAGAACGTGAGCTACAGTTATCCCGACGCCACTGAGGCTGCGCTCGAGAATGTGACCCTGCACCTGCGTCCCGGGGCGAGCCTCGCGCTCGTGGGGGAGAACGGCTCCGGCAAGACGACGCTGATCAAACTGCTGACGCGACTCTACCAGCCGACGAGCGGACGGATTCTCCTCGACGGACTCGATCTGACGGCGTGGGACGCGGCGGCGCTGCGCCAGAGGATCGGCGTCATCTTTCAGGACTTTGCCCGCTATCAGATGCTGGTGGGTGAGAATGTCGGTGCCGGCGATGATGAGTACTTCGAGGATGAGGCGCGCTGGCGCGAGGCGGCAGGCAAGGGCCAGGCCGCCGAATTCATCAATACCCTGCCGCAGGGCTACCACACGCAGCTTGGCAAATGGTTTCGCGACGGTCGCGAGCTCTCAGGCGGTCAGTGGCAGAAAATCGCACTGGCGCGCGCCTTCATGCGCACGCGCGCGGATGTGCTGGTGCTCGATGAGCCGACCGCGGCGATGGATGCGCAGGCCGAAGCGGATGTCTTCGAGCACTTTCGCAAACTCGCGCTCGGGCGCATCACGATTCTGATCTCGCATCGCTTCTCCACCGTGCGCATGGCGGATCAGATCGCGGTGCTCGAGAAGGGCCGCATCGTCGAGCGTGGCAGTCACGAGGAGCTGATGGCGCTGAATGGCCGTTACGCGCACCTCTTTACGCTGCAGGCCAAAGCGTACCGCTAGATCTGGCTTGCGAGGAGCGCGACCGGGAAATTGGCGAGGGCCGCGCCGACCGACACGAAGCGCCCGCCGTCGTGCGCCTGCGTCGCAACGGCGCTGCCGGTGAGCACATCGCGCAACCCGGCGCTTCCCAGGCGCCGCGGCAGCTCGATCGTCGTGTCATCCCACACGGCCTCGCCGAGCGGCAGCTCCGCGCGCTCGCCGAGCAGACGCGCGTACAGACACGGAATGATCACGAAAATCCACTCGTTCGCCGCGCGTCGCGCGTACGCGCACACGTGCCCCGCGTTCGCGCCGCTCACCCGCGCGGGAAGATATTCGCCGTCCCTGAAGAGCGCGGCGTGTGCTTTCCTGAACTGCAATGCCCGCCAGATGACGTAGAGCTTCGCCCGGCCGTCAGCGAGGTTATCGAGGAGCGCGCGTGCGAAGGCGGGATCAGCCGCGCCGTGCGCCTCGAGGGCGGCGAGCAAATGTGCGCGGCGCGCGTAGTCTACGGGACGGCGGTTGTCCGGATCGACGAGCGAGAACTCGAGCAGGTCATTGCCCTGATAGATGTCCGGCACGCCGGGCACGGTCAGCTTGCACAGCGTCTGCGCGAGAGAATTCAGGATTCCAAAGCGCGCGATCCGCTGCTGCACCGCCTTGATGTCGTTCAGGAAGAAATTGCCTTCGCGCGGCTCCAAGAGCGTATGCACGAACTGCGTCAGGGCTTCTTCATAGTCCTTGCTGCGGTCGGACCAGCTCGTGCGGCTCTTCGCCTCGCGTGACGCCTTGATCATGTACGCCGCTATGCGCTCGGCGTAGGCGCGCAGCGCGGCCGCGTCGAGCTCCTCGAGCGGCCAGCTGCCGAGCAGCGTCTGATACAGCAGATACTCCTGGTTCGGACCCGGCGCGGGGCGGCCTTCGATCTCGCGCTTGCGCAGACGGTTCATGCGGCGCCAGCGCGCCAAGAGCTGCCGCCACAGGCTCGGCATCTCCGACAGCACGTCGATGCGTACGCGGGTGTCTTCAGAGCGCTTGGTGTCGTGAGTCGAGGTGGCGAGCATCTCGTGCGGCCAGTGCTGCTGGCGGTATTTCGCGTCCGCGTGAAAAGCGCGGATACTGATGCCAAAGGTGTCCGGATCGCCGCCTACTTCGTTGAGCGCCACCAGCCGGTGGAACCGATAGAGCGCGGTGTCCTCGACGCCCTTGGCGGTCACGGGCGCGGTCAGCTGCTGAAACTTCATGGCAAAGGCGCGCACGCGCTCGCGCTCGGCCTCGAGCGGCAGTTCCAACAGCAGTGTTGCGCGCACGAATTCATAGAGCTCGTAGTTGATCCCGGAGTCGCGCGCCTTGGCGCGCGCCACGGCCCAGTCGATGAAGCGCCGATCCTCGGCCGACACGGAACCGGCGACGTAGGTGCGATAGACCGGAAAGCAGGCGATCACGTCGGCGAGCGCCTGGCGCAAGCTGCGGAAGGTGAAGTCGCGCGTGTTGCGGTCGGCGCGCGCGACGCGCGCGAGCTGGTTGGTCAGCACCGTCAACTCCGAGGACAGCGCCGTGTCGAGGATCAGCCGTTTGGCGTCGTAGGCGATCTCGCGCCACTCGGTCGCTTCGCCGATGAAGGAATGATAGGTGCGGTCGAGGCGGCTCTTTGCGGCACCATCCACGAACAGTCCGTTCACGGCGTTGGCGAAGTTGTAGCCGGTCGTGCCGTGCACCGGCCAGGTCGTCGGCAGATGTTCAAAGCCCGCGGTGATCTTTTCCACGACGAGATAGAGCGGCAGCGGGCCGTGCGGCGCACTCGCCTTTGCGGTCGCCTCCGCCGCGCGGCGCTGCAGGCGCTGGAAATACTGCTCTGGATCATAGAGGCCATCCGGATGATCGATGCGCAGCCCATCGAGCTTGCCGGTGCGCAACAGCTCCAGGATGAGCCGGTGCGTGGTCTCGAAGACCCTTTCGTTCTCCATGCGCAGGGCGGCGAGGTCATTGACGTCGAAGAAGCGCCGATAGTTGATCTCATCCGAGGCGACGCGCCAGGAAGCGAGCCTGTAGGCCTGTGCCTCGAGCAGCTCATGGAGCGCTTCCACGCTCGGCGGCGCGGCCGCAGCGTCGCGCAGCTGCCCGATCGCCTGGTCGATCACCTGCGCGATGCGCGGATAGGCGCTGCACATCGCGGCCAGACGGCGCTTGTACACCTCCTTGTCGCGATTGCGCTCCGCGGCCTCGCTGACAGAGGCGCCGACCCGGTCGGGCAGATGGCCGAACGCGGCGATCAGGCTTTCGAATTCGGCGCGCGCCTCCGGCGGCAGCGCGTTCGGCTGCATGAGCGTGCGCGCCGGCTCCAGAACGCGCGGGTAGCTGCGTGGATCGAGTGGAAAGCGATGCTCGTGGTAGTAGATGGCGAATGAGCCGGCGTCGCGCTCGAAGCGCGGCTCGAGCTCGCGGCGCTCGAGAACCCGGCCATAGGATTCACCGAGAACGGGAACGAGGAGCTTGCCGGCGAGAGCGGGGTTCG
>Ga0210394_10000605_pt1 | contig 72095 bp, 69 predicted proteins | sample IncBWC12MmetaG_FD_160121 | JGI IMG/M metagenome (GOLD analysis project Ga0210394, IMG submission 160121) | Forest soil microbial communities from Barre Woods Harvard Forest LTER site, Petersham, Massachusetts, United States - Inc-BW-C-12-M | ecosystem: Environmental > Terrestrial > Soil >... | reverse complement strand
ATCGGGAAGGCAAGTCCTGGCAGTTATCTCCGAAAAGATCCGGAGAAACAGCCCAGTCCTACCTCAGTAGCAAATCCCAACACAAATTAAGGAGAACAACGATGCGCATGTCTATTGGTGTGCCTGGATTGGCTCTCTATTTCGAACACGACCAGGTGAAGCCCTTTATCAAAGGCCAGGCCGTGAAGTTGCAAAGCGCGATCGACAAGAAGGTCGTCCCTATGGTCCTGAAAGCGACCTGCAAGGTGCTGGAAGTTGTAGCGAACAACACCGCAGACGCTCATGACTACCTGATCCGGAGGGTTTCATGAGGATCAGAGCCGACAAGCTAGCCATCAGCTGCTACGCATTGCACGGAGATATCTGCTGTAACGCACCACACTGCAGATCTCTGGGTTGTGCCTCTGGCTTCTGGGCTGACGACTACGTCTTGGTTGCACGATTTGCTTATTTCCAGGAAGCGATCGACTACTGCCTGGAGGGATCCTCGCGTGGAGTTCACATAAAAATGATCTCTCGCCTGGTTCCCGGCAAACCGTTCATCTCGGATTATCCCAAGAAGGAGGCCGCATGAAAGTGCGTGTCTTCACCTGGCGTTTCTTCCTGGAGAACGCCGGTTACTGTACTCCACCAGGCAGAGCGATGTGCGCTCTGAAACTCGCTCGAGCAGAGCAATGGGCCCATCAAGAGGGAATTGAATTCAGATTGGAAGACGATCTGGATGCAGATGACTCTTTTGTTGAGACCTGGCCTGCCCGGGACCAGAAGGCGTGGAAGAAGCAGAGCCACTCCTGCTACTCCGTGATCTGTCATCGGCCATGCCCTGACCATGGATGGGAATGCAAACACAAGGAGGTCTTAGCGTCATTGGGAGGAATCTTCGACCCAACTGACGACTACTTGCGAGTCGTTCGTGCAGAGCTGGCGCTGGAAGCCATGTTGGAGGTCAAAGCATGACCAGGAAAGACTACATCGTGATCGCTTCAGCTCTGCGCGATGCGTATCAGAAAGAAGAGATGGACAACAAATACGCCCCAGAAGGAGAACCTGCACGCACCAACATTCAAGGTTTGCAGACAGCATCATGTTGTATAGCAGCCGCGCTTCGCGTCGATAACGATCGATTCGATCGTGATCACTTTCTCGCCGTGGTCCGCGGTGAGAAGAGTCTGAATTCACGTCCGAGTCGGAGGTAACGATGCTGAGCATCCAGGCGTTGAATCTCAAATTGGACAAGGAGGTCGCAAATCAATTTGGATGCCGTGAGGAACACGTTCCTAGGAAAGCTCCCACCGGAAAACTGTTCTTCATCGTCACTCCAAACGCGACAGCGACCAACAGGAGGTATCTGTATCAGCTAAAAAGAGGGAAGGCCCCTATCTGGTTTCATGACCGGGAGAAATCCATGGCGTTTAACCGGATAGAAATTGCCAGCTCATTCTGCAGGTTCATACGTGAGACTTGGATTACGCAAGCTTACGTTGTCCTCGAGCCCGGCAATTCAAGAGTGAGGTAGACCCAAGGGGAGGGGGCCAGTCATGAGCTGGCCTCCTCCTTCTTTTTCAAGGCACAGCGGTTCAGGCATCGATCGCGGAATACTTAGCTTTGGCGGCACAACCCACCGGGGCTACAATTGAGGAACATATATTAGGTTGAGAAGTTGAAGCGTCCGCAACCGCGATTCAGAGCAATTTCAGCCTCGGAAACGCCCCTGAGGCCCGGAATGAGTCCATATTTACCGTAAGTCCTTTATTTACAGCGTGACGTCAGAATGGGGTTTACTTTGCTATACAAAGTACTTTATACACTCCAGAATGCCCCTAGCCGGCAATACGGAGCCCGTAGCGCGACGCTAGCTCGCGTCAGGCCTGATGACCCCTCCGGATCACAGGATTGACAGAGGTTCATCTGGCCCCTATCATAGTCACAGCTTCAAAATCGGGTGAGTTCGCCCCACAAGATTGCAGTCGTCCCACCTGGCAGTTCCTGGTTGTCTCATGCACGTATTGAAATCCCTTTGATTCGGTCAGGAGCTTTATGTGGGATATTCGAGTTTGCAGAGGTCGCATCTCTGCAATTTAGCGAAGTCTGGTCATGGAGAAAGGCGATCCATGAGCAGACGCGGTGGTCAGAGCGGTACAGTGGTAAAGAAGGGCAATTGGTGGCACGGCCGATATTATATTGACGTTGCGGGTAGCACGACACGTGCCCGTAAGTCGGTAGCGATCGGCCATTGTGATGAGATGACGAAGCCGGAGGCGAGACGAAAGCTGGCGCTGATGCTGCACGAGCTGGGAGTGAACGATAATTCCTATCTCGATAAAGCACTCACGCCAGTGAAGCGTTTCTCCGAGCAAGCTGAGTGGTGGGAAGCAAATGTTCTTCCCATGCACAAGCCGTCTTCTCAAAACTCCAGCCACTACATCCTGAAGAAGCACCTGATTCCGTACTTCGGACAAATGCCGATGGATGCAATATCCGAAGGCACCGTCCAGGAATGGATTTCGGGACTGAAACTTCAGGGTAAGTTAGGTCCGAAGACGATCGCCAACATGTGGAAGGTCCTGAAACTTATCATCGGGAAACCGACACGTGAATGGACGATTCGTCTGCCGGAAATTCCTGAAACGGAGCAACGCTACTTCACACCCAAGGAGACGCAAAAATTGATCGATGCAGCCGAGGGCCAGTACAAAGCTCTATTCGCATTGCAATTTGCAACCGGCATGCGATTCGGAGAAATAGCTGGCCTTCACGTTGAGGACCTGGACTTCTCGGAGCTGATCGTTTACATCAGACGGTCCACTTTCATTCATCAGGAAGTGAGCCCGAAGAGTAAAGCTGGCTATCGCGAAGTGGACGTCGACCCCGACACAATGGCGATCGTCAAAGAACATCTTGGCGATCGTAAATTGGGTCGAGTCTTCGAGAGCCGCAACGGAACTCCGCTGGTCAATGGGAATGTGAATCGCTTTGTTCTGAAGCCACTTTGCAAGAAGATCGGAATCCCTGTCGGAACGACTCATGCGTTCCGGCACGGGAGAGTCTCCGTTCTCCAACAGGGCGGTGTTTCCGGTGACTTGATCAAGCGTTGGGTTGGGCATTCATCGCTCAAAACGACGAGCAAGTACAGTCACTTCACGCGGGAATTCAGGAAGGAGATCGCTGCAAAATTGGGATAAATGAGACCGATCATAGTCCCAAGTGGTCCCAACTTGAAGCATCTAAAGCATTGATGTAAAGTGTCTTAACCTGTTAAATCGGAGGGCGTGTAGCTCAGCTGGGAGAGCACCTGCTTTGCAAGCACGCCTTCATCTCACCTAAGCGCTTGAATCGGCGTCTCTTTACAGTGCAGAACCCTCTGCTTGTTGGGCTACCAATTGGGCTACATAAAGCAAATGTACTTTGTGCAAGTTTGGGCAAACCCTCCGAAAAATGCATTCGATTCGAGTCGAGCAAGCACTCTACCGGAAGAACGGCCTCGGCTTGTCTTTCTCGTGGCGTGATTCCCTGGCTAAACTCTTTGGTCCGTGGAGTGACGAGCGGATCAAGGAATGATTGAGGGACGGATCCGACCATGAATCCTGTAGACAGCGAAGTCTCTCTTGTCCACGGTGAATATTTTGCGGATACCTTCTCGCTCGGCAATCCGGATAAGCGCTGCGTCAGCAAGATCCATCGGGCGGTCGGCGTATTTCCGCCGAAGTTCACGGATGCGAGGCAAATCGACCAAGCCAAGCGGAAGCAGCTGCAGCGCCTTCCTCACCAACATCTCCCATAACGCTTCCTGGGCCGCCGGCAGATCGTTTAACAGGTACATCGCTTCCGTCAGCGGCGGCCACACCGTTGCCAAAGGTTCGCGCAAACCCTTCAGAGTCGACACGCATTGCTCATGGTATTGGTCATCTGCGTCCACCAGGGCCACGAGGGGTCCCGCATCCACCAAGATCACCGGGAGCCCCTTCGGCTCTTTAGCAGCGCAGCGAACTGACGGCCCGCTCCCACCGAGCGTTTTCGGTTTCCTCCGTGGACAATTCCAATCAAATCCGAAATCATTTCATAAGGGGATCCGGCTGGTTCCTGCTCTTCGATCCATGTTTCGATCGCCTGGCGAATCACCTCCGACGTCGACACTTGCTTGCGGCGGGCAATGCGGGCGATACGCTGCCTAGTTTCCTTATCCACCCTTAATGTCACTGGAGATGGCATAACAGTCCTCGGAGAGCTAGATTAATGTATTACGACATGTAATACAAGAGGTTTGCGCTGGCGGGCAAAACGGCATGCTCACAAGGAATTATTTCTGCTCGGACCAAACGGACCGAAAATTGCCGTTGCAACAATCGAACAAGTCGCCGTAAGCAGTTGAGGGAATGATAATCGCGCCGCAGTGTACGCGTAAGTTAGTTTGCGAGCACCTTCTAAGCGACAAGGTAGTCATTCTCACGAAATTCGATTAAACTCACTATTAGAATCATATCGTTGCAGGCGGCGTGTAGCTCAGCTGGGAGAGCACCTGCTTTGCAAGCACGCCTTCATCTCACCTAAGCGCTTGAATCGGCGTCTCTTTACAGTGCAGAACCCTCTGCTTGTTGGGCTACCAATTGGGCTACATAAAGTAAATGTACTTTGTGCAAGTTTGGGCAAACCCTCCGAAAAATGCATTCGATTCGAGTCGAGCAAGCACTCTACCGGAAGAACAGTGTCGGTTTGTCTTTCTCGTGGCGTGATTCCTCGCAGACACCGCCGGTAAGAGTATCCGGACCCTTTCACTTCGCGCCGCTCGCGAGCGTACCTTCTCGTTGGCGGTGAAGAATTAGGTGAGTCTCGCTTGACGGAACTGCGTGGGACTCATCTTGCAGAGAGCACGGAACACTCTTGCAAAGTGCTGTTGGGTTTGGAATCCACATGCAATGGCTACATCGAGGACGCGTGCGTCTTCTTTTACCAGCAGCTCCTTGGCTCGCTCCACCCGTGCCCTCAAAACAAATTGGTGCGGAGCAACTCCCGTCGATTGATGGAACATTTGAGAGAAGTATGCCGGGCTCAGCTTTGCTTCCTCGGCCATCTGCATCAAGCTCACGTCTTCATGGAGGTTCTCATGAACAAAGCTGGTCACCCGGCGGAGTTGCGCCGGGGAGAGACCCCCACGGAAGTGGTGCATCGAGCTTCGCAATACTCCCTGCGAATGCATCAGCGCGGCTGCCAGAGCGCGCCCGATTGAATCCGTGTAGATTCTCCCGGCTGGAGATCCATTTGCAAGATCTGCTTCAGTTGCCGCCACCAACGCGTGAATTCGCTCGTCTTTAAGGAGCGGCGTTGCGTTCAATTCCGGCGCTCTCCCACCCATCTCCTCTGCGACAGAATGGAACGTCTGGTCCGGCACCGTGATCATCAGCATTTGAATGGGACTGTGCCAACGCACCCATTCCTCGGTGTTCCTCCGGCAGAGAATCATCTCTCCAGGCGTGTAGCAGTATCTCGACAGCCTGTGCGATCCAAGACCGAGCTCAAACTCGCCCGGGGTCAGAACCTTCGTCAACACCTGTTTTTCGAAGATCTGACGTATCGGTTCCGGCGAGATTTTGTTGGCGACCCTCTGAACAAGGAGTTCGGCATCCATTATGGCATTGGATGTCCTTACACCGTACAAGGACACAAACGAACCCTACAAAGATCCAAATGATTGGATACAGAAGCGAAGGATTTGACCTTTCGCTCATTCATTTTTGTGTTTCCATCGACTTGCAGGTAGTTCGACCACATAGGGAGATTTCTTAATGAACATTACATCTGAAACAAAGACGGGTACAAGCAGAGGCGCCGAGGAGCAAACATTTATTGTTCTCGGGGTCTTGCTTCAGTTTCTCTCCACGCCCGAGCAAATCAACGACCAGATCAGCGTGATGCGCGGAACCGTCCCCTCAGGAGTCGCGATTCCACTCCATAGCCACGGCGATCCAGAGATATTTTATGTGCTGAATGGTTCGCTTGAGGTATTCCAGGCCGAAGGTCCGTCCGCGGGCTGGCAAACAGTGCGTTCCGGCGAGGTTGTTTCTATCCCCGGAAATGTCAGGCACGCACTCCGAAATACTTCTCCTAGCCCGCTAACCTCAATCATCGTGAGCAAGCAGGAACTCTACAGCTTCTTCCGCGAGCTCGCACGGCCATTCAATCCGAACAGGCCTCCCGCACCTCCAACTCCGGAGGAGATGCAGCAACTCTTCAGCGTCGCAGAGAAGTACGAATACTGGCTTGCATCCCTTGACGAGAATGCAGCGATTGGCATCTCGCTGCGGTAGTACGACTGCTAGTAGCTCTTTCCATTTGTTGCGATATTGCGTGAAGGACGCGACTGGCCGTGTGCACCAGGAAGGCAAGATCGGATCGACTCGGCGGGAACTGGGCTGCTGGATCCGGACGATGCTGCAGCCCCGCATGATCGCCATGGAAGCGACAAGCTTCACCGGATGGATTTATGACCACCTGCTTCCGCATGCGGAGAAGGTGAAGATTGCGCATCCGTTGATGCTCAGGGCGATCGCCGCGGCCAAGAAGAAGAACGACAAGGAATAAAGAAGGAGAAAGTGATTCGTCCCGTTTCATCGCAACTTGCTGAATTTCCTCGATTAGCGCCCACCCCGCAAGTTTTGACTAAATTGGTTGTTCGGCTGTTGACCGAATGCTATGGGCAGTTCGTTCAGGCTGCCGAGCATTCGGTCTGTGGCAGAAATGTTGCGGCGAGGCGGAGATGCGCGTGCCTAGTCAGCAGGTGGTTCTCTCAGAGCGTGCACCTGGCGGCTTCGACGCATCAGTCGTCGCTGAATTTCGGCGGACCATCGCACGGTTAATGACACGATGCACGAAATATGTACCGGCAATTCGGTAGCCGACTTTGCTTAGCGGACGCTGAAGAGAACCGGCGCGACGGTCGCGTTCGCCTCCGGATTGTAGTAGTCGTAGACCAGCGACGGCGCGCTCATCGCTTCGATTCGATAACGCATCTGAAAATCGAAACCGAAGCTGGTTCCTCCGGCCACCGGCCACAAATAGAAGACCACGCGATCCGGCTGTATTTCGTAGCCTGAAACTCCCGGACTCATTTCCGCTTGTTCCAACGATGCGCGGTCCACTTCGGCTCCCGGGGGCAGGCCTACTTCGGCCAACATCATGCCGTAGCCATGAAATCCGATACGTTCTGCCTCGACGGTGCAATGCACGCGCTCACCCACATGGGGATCGCTGCGATCGTAGAGGACTTTCAGTCGCAAGGCGCGCTTCTCTCCGGTCTTGAAACTTTCCAGCGCGGTGGCTTCCGTCACCGCCCAAGGCAGATAGTAGCTCGCAATTACCGAAGCGTTCATCGCCGCGGCCCCGCCCGAGCGCGCGATCTCAATTTTGTTCGGCCCTTTCGTCAATTCCTCTGAGAGCGCGACGGTGATTGGTCCCACTACGCCTTGTGGGCTCGGCAAATGAATCGTGCGCGCCACGTGGCCATTCACCACGACCGAAGCTTCGGATGAGCCCGAGCCTTCGCCCGCGATAGGAATCGCGGCAATCAGCGCCTCCAAGACGTTTTGCGTCGCTTGCGTCGAATACCACGTCGCGTAGCGATCCTTGTGCGTCAATAAATATTCCAGCCCGCGGCTCATGCTGTCCGCCGTATCGGCTTCGGGATGCCGCGCCTGCAGCCTCGAAAGAGCTTCCACGGCCAGCGCCGTGGTCTCGATGCGCCCCGGCTCGCCCCAGCCGTAGAACGGCGTGGTGTTAGCTTCTAGGTTCCAGTAAGTGGTGTCGCCTTCGCGGTGCGCCAGCGTCGTCAGCAGCGCTTGCGCGTTTTCGACGTGTTCCTCGCGTCCGCTCGCGATCGCGGCGATCGCATAATTTCCCGCCAGATACGCGTCGCTCCAGGAATCGATTCGCGCCTCCAGGTAATCGAGCGCAAGTTTGAGCGCCGCCTCGGCTTTTTTCTGTTTCTCCTCATCCGTCGCGCTGGCATCCGATTTCCCGTCCGCCAGCCCGCGTGCGATATATGCCGTCAAATTAGGATCTTCAATTTCGACGTCGGCCTGCTTTCGGAAATCCCATCGGTAGCTGGTCCACGCGCCGGACTTCGTCTGCTGCGCCACAAGATAGTCGCGTGCGCGGCTCGAAACGCTTGCATCTACCTCGACGAAGCCTTGAGCGGCATTCACAAATCGCAGCACGTACGCAGTGAGCGCTACATTGGAAGGCATTTTCTTCCAATAGCGAAAGCCGCCGTCCGGATTCTGCAAGTCCACCAGTTGGTCGTACGCTTCCTGCACCGTCTGGCGGGCCTGCGCCGCAATCGTGGCGCGCGGATTCGCGGCATCGGGCTGGTCTTGCGCTGCCTTTTGCAAAAGCTGCAGCGCCATCAGGCTCACGTAGGCTGTCGAGGTGATTTGTTCGCCGCATCCAGCGGGAGTCGCTCCGATTCCGCGCATCGCGTCCAGCACATGCGCCGTCAAATTCGGATAAATTCGCAGCTCCGCGTCCAGCGATGCGCGGATCGCGGTCTGCGGAATTTGCAATTCAACGGAGTCTTGCGCAGCCGCAAGCACCCGACTGCTGGTGAAAGAGATCTCCTGGCCGTTCGGGTGCACAGAAAGTTCGCGCTCCACGGCATCGCCGGCGGCCGCATTGCGCGCCGTTACCCGTTGCTTCGCGGTCTTTGTGCTTTTTAGCGCGCGGAACGTGAAGACCGAGCTGGCATCGCCGTTCGCCGCAATCGTCACGTTTTGCTGGGCAGCGGACAAAATGCTGAACCAAGCTGCCGGCAGCATTTCCGCCGTCACCGTTTGCGGCTGATCCGTGTAGTTTCGCAAAACTACCGGCAGGCTGATCTGATCCCCTTCGGTAAGTATCTTGGGCGGATCCAGCTCCAGGAAAAATGGCTGAAAACTGCGCAGCTCTTTCTCGGCGATCCCCACCTCACCGGCCTCGTTCGACGCGAGCACCGACATCTTCCACGCCGTGATATTGTCCGCCATCGGAAAATTAATGTGCGCGTGACCGTGCTTGTCCGTAATCACTTCCGGCTGCCACACCAAGGTCTCCGGAAAGTATTTTCGGAGACGCGGTGTAAACAGCGGCTTCTCCACCGCCTTCGTGCCGATGCTACCCACCGACGAACTCACGGACGCCGACTCCGTTTGCACCGTCGCCGCCTCCGCGGTCACCTCTACAGTCTGGGACGCCCCGCCAACATTCAGTCTGAAATCAACCTGTGTGGAAATGCCCGGCTGGACGGGAACACGTTGCACCAAACTGCGCACGAATCCGGGCGATGTGCATTCGACTTGGTAAAAGCCCGCCGGCAAACTGGTAAACGAGTACGATCCGGAGTAATCCGCCAGCACTCTGTACACCTGGAATGTATCGGTAGACGTCGCGGCCACTGTGGCATTTGGCACCGCTGCGCCGGAGGGATCGCTAACAACTCCGTGCAGACCTCCGAAACCGCCCTCGATGGGATTTTGCGTCTTGTTCGCAAGCGCTTCCTTCTGCTTGCTGGTTTGCTCGGCGATCACGCGGCTGTACTCGGCCACTGGAAATGCGTGATTCGGATCATTTTCCGGTCCGTTGCTCGCTACGTAGAGAAACGCCACTTGCTGCGTCACCGGCGTCACTTCCGTCGTTTTGCGGCTCTGCGCGGCAGGATCAGAATACGAGCGGACGTCGCGTACCGTAACGCTATCTGAATAGCGGCTCTGCGCGCTGAATGTAAAACGATAAGGATGCCCCCAGGGATCGATCAGGCAATCAGGTCCGAGCTTCGCCCGGGCCAGCACCGGCTTCAATTGCTCTTCGTTTTGCGGGAAAGAACGGGTGGCAGCAAACTGATCGGCGATTGCCGAGCCCAAGGCAGCGTTCTCGTGGGCGAAGTAGTGCAAGTTGGAAGCCCATTCCTGCACATCGTCCCAGGAAGGATGCGCCTTGCTGTCGAACACTCCGTCCTTGCCGGCGCTCGCCACCAGAATTCGGTAGTACGCGCCGGCAATATCAAACGTAAAAGAATACGTGCGGCCCCAGGGATCGCGCAGCGCATCCAGATCCACTCCCTGCAATTTCATTTCATCTCGCAACGTGGGGTAATCGCGAATGTATTTTCCCGTGCGCGCAAGATATTCGTTGGACGCGCGGTCGATGCGGATCCCGGTCTTGGTGAAGTATCGCCAGTGAAACGTTGCCACGGTAAAGTCGTCCGCCGTGCCGGCCCGCTTGTCTACGCCGCTGCTCACAATTTTCAGCAGACGATTTGCCCGCCGATATGAAAAGTCCAGGCGATATCGTTCACCCCAGGGATCGCGCAGCGTGTCGAAATCAATCTTTTCCGCCTGCAGTGCCGCGCGCACCTCTGCTTCGCTGTTGGGATATTCGCCCTTTGCCGAGTCCCAGTCGTCCAGCGCCTTGCGCGTCAGCTTGGTTTCCTGATCCAGCCATTTTGCGAACGTGCCGGAAGCGCCGGCTGCATCCCATCCGCCTCCCGCAAAAACTTCGTTCGTCATCCATGGGCCGTATTCACCGTGGACCATTCCTTCGGCCACCAAATCCAGCCCGTCCGGGAATGGCTTGGTCGCGTCCAGGTCCCGCAAGTCGCGATAGCTCACGCCTCCGATACTTTCCTGGTAGCTCGAGCCAAAATAATCGAAGATCGAATATCCGTACTGGCGCCCAAAATCTTCATCGGTGCGCACGCGCTCCGCCACCGCGCGATCGAATACCAGCACCCCCAGCGCGCTCTCGGTGGGCTCACCCGTCGGCGTAAGCACACGCAAATCCGCCGCTACTTCTTCGCCCGGCCGGAAAACCGTTTGCGGCAACTTCAGCTTCACGTCCAGCTCCTCTTTGGCCGGGTACATCACTTGCGTCCAGCCGCTCAGGGAACCGTCTTCGTCACCCGAAGCCGACATCCCGGACGCCGTCACATAAATATCTCCGCGAAACCGCGGGTCGAACGGCACGGTCGCATTGGCCTTCCCGCCGCTCAGCCGCGCCGGCTGGGATGTCAGCAGTCCGGTAGAATTCCAAACGTTCAGCACCAGGTCCTGCTGTTTCGCGCTGGATACCACGCTCACCTGGATGGCGTCGCCCGGATGGTAAAGCGTGTGATCCGTCTTTACCCGCAGGTAATCCCGGCTCGCGGCAATTGAAACTTCCTCGTGCGTCATTCCCGCCAGGCCTTTTCTGTCTGCTGCTTCCAGTTGCAATAGTGCGGTCCGGTCCGCCGGCGCGCCCTCGGATTCGTCGCTGTCATCGAAGTAATCGGAGTAGAAATAACCCCGCCCCTGATACCACTGCGGCACGCGCAAATCGCTTTCCGGCAAAGGTGCAATCTCCACGCGACCAATCCCGTAGCGGTTCGTATGAAAAATCCCTATCGGCGAGCGCCGGCTCAGGTCAAATCCGTCTTCCGATTTTTCGTCATTGCTCGGCTGCGTCGCGAAAATCTTTCCATCCACGGATGCCGGCACTCCATCCGCGTACGAGCTCATCACATATATAAGGATGGGTTCCGCCCTCGAAGTGCTCGCCGCGGTGCTCATGTACAAATGAATCGGCTGCGCCGTCAGCCGGATTTTGAATCGTCGTTGCTCGGTGCGTCCCGTCGAGGAATCCGTCAGATAGGCCGCCAGCGTCGTGTCTTCAAATCGCTCCGCATCGTTCTGCTGGAACGACTTGAAATCTTCCGCCAGGATGATGGTGCCCTTAAAATGGCTGTCGCTCCCCAGCTCGCCTTCGACCGGCTGCGATTCGTCGGCCTCCCACTTCTGCTTCTCGTAATTCCACTTCCGGTTGTCCTGGCGGACAATTCTTACTTTGCCGTGCTGTACCGGTTTGCCAAAAACGTAGTCGGCGTGCACGTCGATCACCGCATTCTGGTTCGGGACGTAGTAAGTATGGTCAGAATCGACGCTCACCGTGAAGGTCGGGAGCTCGTAGCGGCTGATGCGGATTTCACTGCGGCGATCGGTCCAATAGGTGCTCGCCTCCGACTCGAATCGCACGGTGACAGTGCAAGTGCCCAGTTGCATTTTCCCTGGGATATCCCAATCGGCGGAAGCGACGCCGAATCGCGAAGTAACCACCTTTTCGTGAAATTGCTCGGTTCCATTTTCGTCTTCGATGGCCACATCCATCTTCGCGCCGGCCATGGCGCGCTTGTCCGAGCCTTTGGTAAGCAGCCGGATGTGCACGGTCTGCCCCGGTTGGTAAAGTGGTTTGTCGGTCGTGATGGTGACCGCAGGCGCGGGCTCATCGGGAAATTGGAAATCAAGAGTTTCCTCTTCGCTGAAGGAACCTCGCGCCACATCAGCCGTAATCGTGCCTTCCTGGTCCGTGGGATGTTCCGGAAGATGAAAGAGCACCGTGGCGTTGCCCGCCGAATCGGTCCGCGCTTTGCGCTTTACCGCCGTGTCGTCATCGTTGCCGATCACCAAAGACAATTCCACCGGAATATTCGAGTACGCTCGCCGCGTCGTGGGATTTTCCACGTGGACTCGCACCGGATACTTAGTGCCGGGCGCCACGCTCCGGGCCGCCGCCATGCTGATTCCGAAACCATCCGTGATGATCCGCCCCAGCTGCACGATTCCCGTTACTGACTCCACCGGCGGACTCGCATCCGGTGTAAACGTATAGCGCAACCGGTACCAGCCGAGCTCCGATGGCGTGTCACTGGGAAGTTTGTCGACCGGCCAAGCGATCTTTTCAATCGTCTCCCCCGGTTGCTCGGTAAAAGTGCCGGATAGCGTTGCCGCGACCGAATCATCCTCGTGGTTCAGAAGCTCAAGCGCAAATTTTCCGGAGACTTGCTGCGCGGAGGTATTCCTAATAGGGAACTCCAGCCCGGACTGCGGCAATAAGTGGAAGCGCATCTTGTCTTCTTCCACCTTGAGCGACGGTGAGGTGTCTTGCGCAGCAGCAAGTACCCGCGCGCCGCCGCACAAAAGCACCAGCGCCACAGCAATCCAGGATTGGGCCAAACGCATTCGCGTCTCCGGCAACATCACGTAACCGTATGGTATAGGCCAATCCCTCAAGTCGCAGTCGATAAATGACGCCTGGTTGCCAATTGCGTATTGAACCTGAAGCACACTGCTCGGACTCGAGCCAACATTCTTACAAAGTTCCCATGAATAAAGTCCGCTGCCACCCTCCTGGATTGCCGATAGATTCCCGATGTTTCGCTTCAAGCAAAGCAGCTTGAGCGACAGCGAAATATTCCTCCCGCCGTATGCCAATCATAAGGATGGGACGTCGCACGCCATAGTCCGGCTCACCGCAGCTTGTCGAAAAAGAGATAAATGGCGGCGATGCGGCCGTCCTGCGCAATGATGAAGTCGGTCCCGGCGTAAGCTGGCGCTTCACCTGGGCGGCCCGATACCCAGCGGACTAGCCCGCCGTTGCCCGATTCCGCGGGCTCGGTAATCGGCTGATATCGCGGAATTCAGGGTGAGTGGCTTTAATCGCGCCCGCGATGCGGTCGATTTCGTCACGGCCACGAAAGACTCACTTGCTGGGGTCGTAGAAAACGCAATTTTCAGTGTAAGTCTCGTCGATGGCGGCGCGCCGGCGAGCGGGATCGTTTTCATCGAAGACATCACGGAGATTGCGGATCAGCAACGTCGATTTGCTGTATGGCATGACTTGTCTCCTCTCGGCATCGGTTTTCCGGCAGTCGTCCAAAACACTCGCAATTCGTTCGTAAACACAAGCCGAGTTATCGATACTGATCCGCTCGGTGCCCACCTGGATTACTTTGGCTTTGCCGACAAAACGGGAATTGGCGGTTTGACTGGCCATGGCACTGAAGTCAACTCCGGTTGGCCTACAAAGCGTGCCTTGAATGACCTAAGGTTTTTAGAGCGAAAGATCTGAAGTTGTCTACGACTGCCGTTCGAAATCGTTTACTGACAGCGATCGCAATTTCAGCCATCGGTATCCTGTCTACGATGTTACAGGCAACTACCGAAGCGGCACTATGTTTGGCCACCGATAACGGCATAAGGGTGATACCCATGCGCGAATGCACGAGTGAGATCAGCGTTGGGACCTCTCCTGCGGTCTGAGTAACATTGGGGACAATCCCGGCGTCGCGAAGGATCCCGAACATCAAATCGTGGAATCCAGGGGCCCAGGTACGCTCATACATCACGAAGTCCTCACCCGCCACTTCGCTCAGGCGCACCCTCTTCCTTTTTGCCAGTTTATGCGACGAGGGCACCACGAGTACGAACGGTTCCCGATGCACGGTGACGACATCGAGGGTCGACTGCGCGCCAATTGGTAGACGAAGAAATCCAATGTCGAGCGCCCCGGTCTCCAGCATCTGTACCTGCTCAGCCGTGAGAATATTGCGCACAGAGAACTCTACTTCGGGATGTAACTCTCTAAACTGACGAACGAGATCGGCCACAAGCTCAATTCCCGCAGTCGAGATGAAGCCGATCCGCAATAGTCCCAGTTTCCCATTGGCAGCCAACCTCGCCCTGCGAATCGCTTGTTCCAATTGTGACAGCGCTGCAGCGGCATCATCACGAAAGGCCGCACCAGCGGCGGTGAGCGTTGTTTTGCGCCGGTTCCGCTCAAAGAGTCGCACGCCGACCTCATCCTCCAGAGCTCGTATCTGAAGGCTTAGGGCTGGTTGGCTGAGATGAATCAACTCCGCAGAACGCCCGAAATGCAGAGTCTCGGCGATAGACAGAAACGACCGGATTTGGCGAAGCTCCATCTTGCCACCTTATTTTCACACCTTATCACAGACAACAAAACAAACAATAACTCTCATCAGATGCGGGAGTATCCAACCGGGTGTGGCAAATGAGTAGTTCGATGCCACCAAAGGAAGGACTAAAGAAAATGAAATTCGATTTCTTACAGAAGCGAACCTCACGCCGCGAAATGTTGCAAGGTTCGACGACGCTGGCCGGCAGCGCCCTTCTAGCGCACCTCTTTCCCGCGACGTTGCTCCGCGGCGCTGCGATCGACAACGCGCTACGAGCACCTTCGCCGGCCGCCCTGCTCGCGATCATGCGCGGCAAGTTCAACGCCGTTCCCATGGAAACGCAAAAGCTTGCCGACCATATCACTATGTTCGACGGTCCCGGCGGAGCCGTGACAGTACTCAACGGCCCCGACGGCAAATTCGTTGTGGACACTTTCGTTGCACCCGCCTGGCGCAGGCTCAAAGAAGCTCTCGATGGCCTTGGCAGCGCACCGGTGAAATACGTCATCGACACCCACTGGCACTTCGACCATACCGATAACAATGCGCATCTTCACGCCGCAGGAGCCACGGTCGTCGCGCATGAAAACACGAAGAAACGCATGTCCGAGCCGCATGATTTGCCGGTCTTGTATCGAGGAGCGGACGGCGCGCTCGCCAGCTTGCATTTTGACCCCTCGCCCGCGGAGGCCTTGCCACAGCAGAGCTTTGCTAACAGTTACCAGTTGCGAGCCAATGGCGAAATCCTCGCGCTCCAACACGTTGCCCCTGCGCACACGGATTCGGATATCTACGTTCATTTTCAAAACGGCAACGTGATTTCGATGGGGGACTTGTTTTTCAACGGCATGTATCCCTACATCGACCCCGGTACGGGCGGCAGTATCGACGGCATGATCGCCGCAGCCGACAAAATTCTCTCGGTCGCCGACAGTGACACGAAGATTGTTGCGGGGCACGGCCCGCTCGGCAACAAAGCGGACCTCGCGAAATTCCGGGACATGCTGGTCACTACGCGCGATCGCGTCGAGAAATTGAAGTCGGAGGGAAAACCCGCCCTGGAAGCCGTTGCGGAAAAGCCGTTCGGCGATCTCGATACCGTATGGGGCAAAGGCATCATTAACGGCGACCAGTTCGTGCAAATCGTCTATCTGACGCTCTGAGTCAGCGGCTGAGGGAGTAGTTGCAGACCACAGCGCCTATTTTTACTACCAACGGCTCCGAGCTCGCTTGAGCTCGTTACTGAACTGAATTAACGGGGGAGGAATATGAATTCACGAGTATTTCGGATGGTTTCCGGCATTGCTCTTGGCTTTGCCGCGTGCGTCGGAATGTCGGATCAAACAGCACCAACAACAAAAGGTGAGGCAACAATGCATCTGAGCATTCAAGAGGTTCACGTCCAACGAGTCAATATCGTTACCACCGAGCCCTTTGACACGGTGGTTGCCCGAATCGACGCGCAGATCGGTCATCCTGATATGGCTGCATTCCGCAAGAGCCTTTCAGCGGCGCAAAACGAAGCGGAAATGGAAAAAGTAGTGAATCCGGTGACTCAACCGAACGGGCTTATGGAGTTTACGCGGTTCGACCACGGTGAGGTTCTCCAGAAAGAGAATGGGACCGCCAAGCCAAGAATTCTCCGCATCGTTGCGGGCAATCCGCTGATCATGAAGGAAATGGTGAAGCATGTTGTTGACGCTGGCTCGTATGCGCCGGTGACCATCCTCATTGAGGAGCGTCCAGATAGTGTGCGTATCTCGTATGACAGGATGGCCTCCTATCTTGCTCCCTATGGGAACAGCGATGCTCTCAAAGTAGCGCGGGAACTTGACGCAAAGGTCGAAAGGATTCTGACCGCAGCCGCGAAATAACGTTGCGCTCTTTGAGCTTTAGGAAAGGCCTACTTAAGGAGGACCTAGGCTTGAAGGATTTTTTCAACCCACGCATCTGCCGGCGACCTTCTGACCGAGGTGGCTCGGGCGGAGTTTTTATCTGGGTTGGTTGTGTAGCGTTGGACCGACCATACAGTTTTTTGCGTTCGAAGCTAAACAAACGTCAGGTCGCGCGAGACATCTCGGGCACAGACAGGGCCAAAAACTTATTTTTTGAAGAGATTTGAACGTTAAGGAGGTTTTATGATCGCGAACTACGTGAAGGCGGGGCTTATATGCTTGTGCGCTCTTGGAATTTTCAACAACTCTGTCGCTCAAACATCGGGTGCGCCGGTAAAGAACATCGTGCTGGTACACGGGGCTTGGGCAGATGGTTCCGGCTGGAAAGGCGTGTACGACATTCTTGTCAAGGATGGCTACAGCGTCAGCATCGTCCAGGAGCCGGAGACGTCCTTTAAAGAAGATGTGGCGGCCACGAAGCGCACGCTAGCCCTTCAGGATGGGCCATGCATTCTTGTCGCTCATAGCTACGGAGGAGCCGTAATTACGGAAGCGGGCATCGATCCATCGGTTGTCGGCTTGGTGTATGTCGCGGCCCACATGCCGGATTCCGGCGAGAAAGAGTCAGAGGACGGAAAGCGCTTTCCGAGCGACCTCGCCAAATCGGGCGCCATAAAGAAAACGTCGGACGGTTTCAGCTATATCGAACCGACGCAATTCCATGAATTGTTCGCAGCTGACCTTCCCGCTGACCGGGCCGCACTCATGGCGCGCTCGCAGGTGCTCAACTTTGCAGACAATTTCTCAACGACGATCACCACGGCAGCCTGGAGAACCAAACCGAGCTGGATGCTGGTCGCGGGGAGCGATCGAACCATCAACCCGGATTTGGAACGTTGGTATGCCAAGCGGGCCAACAGCCACACGGTCGAAGTGGCCGGCGCGAGTCACTCAGTCTACATCTCGCACCCACGGGAAGTTGCAGATGTGATTGAGAGTGCCGCACGTGCGGTCTCGAAGTAGCTCAGACTCCGCAAGGAGTCCCCAGACCTGGAGGATCAAGTGAAACTTCTCGAAATTCAGTCGTCACCAAGAGGCGAATCTTCCGACTCAATCACGCTCACCCAATCGTTCATCGAGGCGTGCAAGTCCCACCATACCTCGATCGTCGTGGATACGTTGAACGTCTGGCATGAACGGCTACCGGAGTTCGACGAGAAGGCAATTGGAGCGAAGTACAAAGCAGTGAAGCACGAAACGATGACTGAGGCGGAGTCTAACGTATGGGAGCGTATTCAATTGTTGATCCAACGCTTTCAGAACGCCGATCGAATCGTCTTGGGAACTCCCATGTGGAACTTCAGCCTGCCTTACAAGCTCAAACAGCTAATTGATCTCGTAGCGCAGCGAAACTATCTGTTTACTTACGACGGCAAACAGTACGGCCCTCTCTTGCACGTGGAAAAGGCAATCGCCGTCTACACACGCGGTTCACGTTACCTGGAGGGCACTCCTATACCGCCCTCGCGATTCGATCACCAAGCAACCTATTTGAACTTTTGGTTGCAGCTTGTAGGTGTTCGGGATCTTCGGAGCGTGATTGTTGACAACGCCTGGAATCGAGATCGCCAGGAATCAGAAGTGAGCCTCGCGAACGGCAAAGCAACTCTGGAACGACTCGTTGAGTGGTTTCTTAACTAGTAGCAGAGCTGCAGCAACGTGCTATGACCCTGATTTGGATCGGAGGATGGATTGCAGCAGATCCGCGAACAACGTCTCATGCAGTTGCCGGAAGATAACGGGCAATACGGAAATTATTCCGGACAAAAGTCCGCTTGTACGAAGTTTCACCAGATACGTAACGCGCTTGTGGTAATTAACGGGCTGTAGTCGGGGCAATTAGGGAACACTATCGAGAAACCGGGTCGGGTCACTTCGGAAGTGTGGCCGTCAAAAAACTGTCTCAAGATAGGGGTTCACTCCAGATGACGGAAAAGCGAAGGAATGGATTTCGGCGCGCGCGGAAATGCTTTAGAATGAGGGTTACTCCTACTGTGGGCGTGTAGCTCAGCTGGGAGAGCACCTGCTTTGCAAGCAAAGCAATTCCCAAGCTAAGTCGTTGCCAAGGTTGCGCTTAGGTGAATCGATCGTCCCGTCGGCTGCTCCAATCCTGCTCCAAGGTATGTCAACACTCAGCGATCCTTGGCTGCTCTGCGATTCTGACCGGATCGTCGCTCCAAGCGTGAGTCGCACCGGACGATTCACCCGGCCATGCCGTGTTCCAGACTCTCAAGAAACGAAAGTCGCTTTCAGCATTTGAAAAATCGAGAGAAGTTGGCTCCCCGCGCTAGATTCGAGCCAACAACCCTTCGGATAACAGCAGAGTCCTCCGGTCGAGAATTACGGTCACCGATGCCATAGAGCTCGGCCTATAGTTGTGCAGGTGTTAAGGGCAGTCGAATCATAGTTGATTCAGGGCTTGGGACCATTCTTGGGTCTTTTTCTGTCCCAGAATTCGTACTTGCTCAAAACTCAGTCGGTAGCGCCTTCAATGATCGCAATCCAGGAGTGGAACGATCGACCTCACGTGCTAAATAGACGGAATCCGCGCCACGGGGCAGTTTGCGGTTATGACGGTAATCAAACATTAGAGCGTCGCACGACCACTTACATTCGCCGTGCTTGCGCGACCATTTCCACCAGAACTTGGCGAGCTTCCGCTGGGCTACTTACCTCCCGCAAAAATGCGATCCGGGCACCACGCGTGCCATCTTGGGTTTTCAAGCGTACACGAAAGCCGAGTCGGTCGACCGAACTCATCGCCACTTCCTGTGACTCGATTCCAGCAAATGCCCGGGCGAGCAGGACGAGCGCATCTCCGTGATCAGTATTCATGTGCTGGATGATTTCGGTTGCAGTGTCAGCCAATGGATCGGGTTGCCCGCGGTAATACTCCGAGGCAGCGACCCAGCCCATCACCCCGAAGCCGCCCACGTAGTAAACGTCCACCACGTCCATCCGGTAAAACGAAAAGTCGTCAAAGTCCACCCAGTATTTGCTGTTGGCATAACGCGCCAAGTAGAGTTTCCGTGCTTCAGCAACCTCCGGCTCAGGTACCGGCAGAATATTTCCTAGCAACGTGACCCGTGACGCTCCCAAGGGATCGCCGATAGTATCGGCCTGGGTCACTAACAGGCTGGAACGCGGGTCTGCATGCACATTTTGAGTGTGCATAGCCATCGTGCTGATGAGGAAGACAGGATTCGCGTGGTGGTCCAATCCGTAAGGCATAACGGATCCGAAGGGAAATCCCTGTTGCTTACGAGAAAGTGTCGAGAGACTCCCAACTCGGCCCAGATACACTAAAGTGCGAGCTCGTTCGGCAAACGTAGGCTCAGCCACTTCAGGTTGGCTACTCGCCGCGCCCGAGCCAGCGTGTTTGCCTGCAGCCAGTGACGACATTCCTGTTCTCCCAAATGGATTCGGCACACGAGCCGGAAGTGTGCTGTGTTCCGAGTGCTTGGAACAAACTAACACGTCGCGGCCTGAGCTGTCTGTCTAAGACGAATGCACCGAGGATGTTAGCGTCCGATGAACGCGTTTATCAGCCACAAAGCTCGTGACGTGATGATGCTCACAGAGATCTTCGCAGACCATGGGAAGTAAGCGGGGCAGCGCTCAGATTCGCTTGCAAGATGTCCAGCTATTAGGTCGCAGCTTTCTTCGCTTGCGCTTTTACTTTTGCCCAGCGTTCTTTCATAGCTTTTGAAATCTTGGCTCTCCCTTTCGCCGACAACACGCGCTTCTTCGCATGGGTGATGTCTCGGCTTGCCGTCTTGCCCAGAGCCTTGGCGGCCGATTGCAAACCAATCAAATCAAGCTGCAGCTTGGCCAACTGCTTTTTTACCTTCTTCGCTTCACGTCTGATTGCTGCCAATATGCTCATGGATCCTCCGGAAGCAATCTACATGAGAGATCGTCTTAAACCGATCCCGTGCCCTTGGGATGTCTTATTCAGTTTGCAAGTAGTATGTGGAAATCGGATGTCCGATTAACGCTAATCGTCCGAGTGGCCCGAGAGTCTGCTCCCAAACTCCCTCGAACTGCGTTTGTGGTGCAGGTCTCTCGGCGCTCTCGATCGAGCGACGCTGCTCTTCCCTCCGCGCGTCACCAGCAGCCACTACGCAATCTCCGGATGGTCACGCCGCGAGCAGAAAGCTCTCCAAGCAATTGCGCCACTCCCGGAGAAGCTTCACGGTCGCCCGGGACGATTACCGCCCATTCCAGGTTCTCTCGAAACTCTTTTGACCTAATCTGCCACTGGCCGAAGGACGAGGATTTCGCCTCACCGATATGGATGACGGACCAGTGCCGAACCAATGCTAATGCGGTGGCTTCGTCAGGTGCCGGCCCGGACAGAATGAAGTGGTTGTTTCCGTGGACCAGGATGCCGACCATTAGTTTTCAAGCCTCCAGGCGCGGATCGGGAACCGGGTAACCAATTGCGAAATGGTAGACGACTTGCCCTAACTCAGGAGACAGGTCCAGATAGCGGTTCACCCGGTCATCGAAAAAAGCTCCGATGCCCGTCGCTCGCAGGCCAAGCGCCTCGGAAGCAAGATACATTCGTTGACCAACAGCACCCGCCTCGAAATGCACGTATCGATATCCACGATCGCCGTAAATGCGGGCAGCACTCTGAAAATCGCCGATCATGGAGAATGCCACACAAGCGTTACCCGCCAGGTCTTGTCCCAAACTGAGAGCTGCCGCTACCAGGCGTTGGTCCCCTTCCTTGATTTTCTCTAGCTCTGCTTGCTCCGGCCAGTAGCGGTAAACACCCGGCGTCGAGCCGTCGACGCGGTGGACGTAAAGATAGAGGTGGACGAAACGAGCCGTGGCGAAATCGGCGAAGAGGCGCTCTTGTGCAGTGGAGAGAACAGTCGCAAGTTGCGAGAAGGAGATCGACTCGCCCCCACCCCTGAAGTCAAGAGCGGAACGCCGGGCGCGAACGACGTCGCCGAAACTACGGCTTGTGGAGACAACAGGCGGCAGGCTGATTTCCCCTCGCCCGGGCGTCATCGACTGACCAAAAGAGGGGACGGCGTCCTCCGTGCTGAGCTTCGTAGCAACGTGAATTCGTTCAATCAGTGGATAAGGTTCTTGCTTCTCTGACAACCGGTTGGGCTGACCTCTAAACAAAATCGTCTCGACGGTATCCAGCATCTTCACGGGAATGGATGGGCCGTGAATCCCGACGATTAGCATGGGCCACTCATCCTCATGCAGCAGACACTGCTCCGCAACTCGGTCATCTGAGAAATGGCCAAACGCAAAGCTCTCGCAGCCCATAGCTCGAGCGGCAAGCGTGAGGGCCTGCCAGGCATGTCCGATGTCGTGCATGCAATACCGATAGGCCCGGTCCCCGTACTTCCAGGCTTCACGCCAGGCAATGCAGGTCAGAACGAAAATGAGCGGGGCAGAGATGTCGACAAGCTTCCTTCCAAACTCTCCGATGGCGCGTAGTTCTGCCATATGGGATGAGGGACGGTAATGATAGAGGCCATCGGGCCAACCGGCCAATCCTCGCGAGCAGAAGTGAAATTCGGTCGGATGGAGATTACCGGAAGAGGGATTGACGCGCAGAGCGTAGACAGCTCCGGTGGAGGGGACTCGTTTCGACGCGCTGATCGAGGCTGAATAGAACATCAACTGCGACAGGAATTCCGCACCATCCCGAGCCAGAGTATGTCCGGTTTTGCTCTCGAGTACTTCGAGAGCTGAAATCTTTGGAGCGGGCGGGTCGGCCGGCAAATCCAGGACGGGGACGCCCTCATAATGCCGAAATGGATTGGGCATATTGGCCCAATCAAGATAGTGCTGAGTTCGCCGCAGCGATTCGACACTGTGCTTCGTCAGTTCATGGTACTCGCGCCAGTCCATGTTACGTGAATCCTAAAGACACTGTACTGGCAAAACAGGTACTGGGGTAGGGGCGCTCGAGAGAGACTGTTGGCTCAGAAGCGATCGAAGGGGCGCAACAGAGTACAATCGAGCGAGCGAATCCCGGTTTTGACATCGGTAGGATCAGCAGCGATATTCTCAAATCGAAAGAGGAGCAATCTGAACATGGGATACGGTAACCGCGACAAACCAGAATCCAAATCAGGACGAGCTGGATTCGTGGATGCCCGACTCGAGGAGCTTCGGCGTCGTTGGGAAAATGCGACAGACGAGCGCGAGAAAAATGAAGTGTCCGAACAAATCCGCGAGTGGCAATCGTTTAGGCCAGAACGATCCGCACCCTCCGGCGGTAGACGATAGGAGTCCTTGTGGCAAGTTCAGGTGGACAGGGAAGATGTCGCCAAATGAAGCCAACAGAACCGGACTAGACGGTCATAACCCCCGATTGATCGCGTGACAGGAAACTGAGTGTCAGATTCCGGTAACCACTGCGAGCTCAACCGCTCGATGCAACACCATCTAGTCGGTTAATACGACCGTATTTCCGCCAGAGAACCGATGCGCCCGGCCGTACCCAATTAAAACCAGACAGGGTAGTGTTCTGTCGTGTGGGCCTGGTGCCATTTCACCGGACTCGCCTCGGGACCCGACTGCACCATCAGATCCTCGGCTGACATACTCGCGGCAAGAGAACCCGTCACCGACCGCACAGCTTTGTATCGCGAATCGAGATCAGTCATTTTCAGGAAGCTGTCCCTACCAAGAACTCCGTTCTCATTGAGCCAGTTGCATTTGAACAGCGACAGTTATAGTTTGCAGGCGACATGTTCACGATCGTTCTCTCATTCTTTTCGTCAATTCGGCAAGGCTTTCGAAGTCGCGCCGCGCTCCAGGCCGAAATACTTGCTCTTCGACATCAGCTCTTGGTCCTTCAACGGTCGACCCGTTCTCGCAAAGTGCGTCTGAGTGCCGCTGACCGACTCCTGTGGGTTTGGCTCTCCCGGCTATGGAGCGGTTGGCGATCTGCACTGGTGATCGTCAAACCCGAAACGGTGATGGCCTGGCATCGACGAGGATTCCGCCTGTATTGGAGCCGGAAGAGCCGCCATCCTCTGGGTCGGCCCTCCGTGTCCAGGGAAGTCATCGATCTGATCCGCAAAATGAGTATCGCCAATCCCCATTGGGGCGCGCCTCGCATCCATGGAGAACTGTTGAAACTGGGATTCGAGGTATCAGAAGCCACAGTAGCTAAATACATGATGCGTCATCGCAAGCCACCATCCCAGACCTGGCGCACGTTTCTCGCAAACCATGCGCAGGATCTGGTTTCGTCTGACTTCTTCGTGGTTCCAACAGTCTTCTTTCGGGTGTTGTTTGTCTTCGTGATTCTGTCGCATGATCGCCGTCGGCCCGTCCACGTTGCGGTCACGGAATATCCCACGGCCGAATGGGTAACTCACCAATTGCGCGAAGCCTTCCCATGAGACAGTGCTCCGCGTTACCTGTTGCGGGATCGAGATGGGAGCTACGGCGAGAGATTTTGTGAAGCCGCAAATTGGCTTGGTATTCAGGAAGTTCTGACTGCACCGCAATCGCCCTGGCAGAATGCTTACGTCGAGCGGTTGATAGGGTCGATTCGGCGGGAATGCCTGGACCATGTGGTCGTTCTCAATGAAACCGGTCTGAGGCGCATCTTGAAGTCGTATTTCGAATACTACGAGCGGACCAGAACCCATTTGTCTCTGGGTAAGGACGCTCCGGTCAGCCGACCCATTCAAACCGCAGACCAGGGCCGAATCGCGGAAGTTCCACAGGTTGGCGGATTACATCATCGCTACGAGCGAATCGCCGCCTGACCAATCAGTGGCAATATTCTCCGCGGCCAACTCTTGTGAACCGTCCCCATGCCCGCCTCGCAACATTGTGACCACGCTGACAAGTTTTCGCACAAGTCCAACTGTAGTGAGTCTCGCGAAGCTTTCTTCATAACCGATACAGCCGCGGATCGAGTTTTCAGTAGGGACAACCAAGAACTGTCTCAAAATAGGGGTTCACTCCATGTACTCAGGGAGCTAGCGGCTAAGGGAGCACCTGCTCACGAGACATGGCTTCGGAAGTGACCAGCCCGAGTTTTCGGTAACGTATGCTATCCGGCTGGTACGTTTTGAAGAACCCGGATACGCTGCCGAACGGGCGAACACAATCCTTTCACCGATAAGAATCATGTCGTATGCGCGCAACACGTGCCGAGGCTGCAATGCCCGAGCAGCTCGCCCTAACCGCAGTTAAGGCAGAACCCGTCAAACGCGCGCGAACTAAACGCAAACTTTGATTTGAAGCATTTCACTCTCGGTAGAGCGATCCCCCGAACCTGCCGTTAACGCCGCTGTTCTGAACCGATTACTCCGCTTCAGTCCCTTGGTCGGCGATGTTCTATCCATCCCGGCACTACATCTTTCCACCGTTGCGCGTATCGATCGATAAGTTCACGTCCCATGTGCACGCTCGGAGGCCACAAGAGTCGGTCGCGCGGCACAGGGAAGGCGGCTATCGAAATCGGATACCATTCTCTCGCTTGCGTCAAACGGGGCGGGGGCGCAAACTGCTTGTTCCGTTTCTTTGTCCACCTGCACGTCGAGGCTTGGATCACAAGATGTCCCAGACCGTAAGTGAAGACATTGATCTCAAGGTGTCCCAGTCCGTAAGTGATGACATTGATCTCAAATCGGCGCGGCGGGTTCTGCGGAGCAACCAAGTAGAGAGTTTTGAGGATGCCATGTTGTATCGGCAGACTCGCAAGCCACATCTGGAACCCAGCGGGTAGTTGGAGAGTCTTCCTAAAAGTGTCGCGCTCGGGCAAACTGAAAAACGAGGAACGATTGTTGTGAGAATGCTCGGCAATCACGGCTTTTAGAAACGTGAATTCCGCAATCGTCGTCACGTCACGAGAACTTAATGTAGTCTGTTGGCAGGACGCCACCATGTCTTGGATTACCGACTTGGTCTTGCTTTCCAATTTGCTTATCCATCCGTTGTTGCATTTTCCGCAAACTACTTTCGATTGGGAGTCGAGATTCTCTGATTGCCGAGTTCTTTCCTTGCCTTCGGAATCCTTGCGAATGACCGTGTAGATTTGTAGTCCGACCATGTTGCTGAACCATTTGCTCCACAAATGCTCTCCGGTGATATTTGCTTGCGCTCGACAGAACACGCATCCGTCCGTTTTACTCATGGATAAAATTGGGCGCTCCAACTAAAGCGCTGTCATGTTTGGTCGCTGCCACCCGGTTTCGGGAGCAATAGCAAAGGCGAGACGCGGGCAACTCATTCGTCTTCGAATGCCGACGCTTCCACTCTTCCCGACATTCCTGCAATTGAATTTTGAAAACGGGCTCGACCGAACGAGGGTCGACAGAATTTCGCAGGTCGGACATCCATCGGGCATCTTCCGCTCACCCATGGAGACATCCGGTATCCCGAAAGCGAGAGTTGCGGACGCCAAGCGGGCTGTTCTCTCTGGCAGTCCGTATCTTCCGGCACAGAGCGCCCCTATCAGAAAGATCATTCCGTGGAAAATGATCGAAGTCCGTCTCGACATGCGGGCACGGAAGATTTGCAGAATCCGCTGACGTTCAAAATCCTCTTCGATTTTCGCAACAAAGCCGGTCGCTGCCGTAGGCGCATAACTAGCCGCTCTTATTACACAACCACAGCGCCCATGCGGTGACGATCACGAGTCCAATGACGAATGCTTGAAATAGGTCCATTTCGCCCTCTTACAACCAATCCAATCTGGAGTTCAGTTGAACGTGCTGACGCCGCGCCAATGATCGGATAGCTTGGATTTCGCAATCGGATCACGCTCTAACAATCGCACGATTCACATCCTTCAGGCTCTTTCCTCCCAGATCGTGAAAATCGAGCAGCGCTTCATCTGAAAGCTGCAGGAGCTGGCCCAGATTGCTAGGTTCGAGCACCTTCAACGCACGATAGGCCGGACTGAAAGCCCAGGAAGTACCATCGGTACGCGAGGAGCCGCTTCGCGCATCTTTGCCGGGAAAGCAGTCCCGTTCAGACGCCGTGCCGAAGTCGCCCTCGCCTTGTGTGGCGAACTCACCCCGTGTGGCTCCAAATCGACGCTCAATTGCCTCGGGTGCTGCGCAACGATCACCAGTCACTATTAGAATGACGGATCGCTATTTCTTGTCCGCCGAGTTTCCCACGGCAGACGACTGGCTCGAGCAGTTCCCTTTCCCGTCGCAGGATATGGGGACGCCACTCAATGGCACAATAATCTTGGCGTCGTGCACCGCATTGATGAAATACTGCAGGCGCGTACCCTGGATCACGGCTCCGTTCGATGTGGATGCTTGGTTGGTGTGTTCAGGAATTACGGTCCGCGGCCTGATCAGATGATCCACGGCATAGGCCGCTTCCTCGGGCCCCATGACATAAACACCGTCCGTGTGAACCACCGCGAGGTTGACCTTGTAGTATTCGCTCTGGGTTTCCCAGTCTCCGATCAGGCCGGAATCGCCGGTCCACAGAACCGAGAGGCCATTTGTGAAGCGTATGATATAGCCCGATTCGCTCCCCTGAAAATTCGGCAGGCCCAGTGCAGCACCAAAAGGATCGGTTCCCGCTGCAATTCCCGCAGCGCGCCACGCGGGAATCGATACGATTTTCACGCCTTGCGTCTTGCCTGAGAGCTCGATCGTGAGGCTCGCCGCGCGCACCGCACCGAGACAGGGAGAAGTGCGCGGCACGGTCACGACATTATCCAAACCCTCGACCGTCACCGGGCAAGTCCCCGGCGGCGTTCCACTGACGTCTTTGATTTTTTGGATGAAGAAACGGGGCACTTCTCCGCCGACAAGGAACACGGAGTTTTGTCCGGCTGCTATCTCCGGTGCGTTGCCGACAGGGGGAAATTTGAACGGTCTCTTCTTTTCACCGGCGCAGTCGGAGTAGAATTCGTCGCCGATGTGATCTGCGTGAACGTGATCGATCAGGACAACATGGACGCCGCCGTTCGGACTTGTAGAAACGGGCAGTCGAGGGTCGGTCGAGCCGTCAACCGTCCGTCCCGGTATCGTCAGGATGCGTACCCCTGTCGGGTCTTGAAACAGTAACGCTCGGTCCATCGCGCAAAACTCACCCTGCACGGAGCCGAGCGGCGTTATGGTCACATTCTGGGCCTGGCCGCTGGACGCACCCACTCCCATGACAGAAACCCAGCACAACAAGACGAGCCGTTTCACTTTCACTGTCGTTCCTCTACCGTATTTGCGTCAGTCACTCGACAATCACGCATCCGGTTTCAATATTCCGGGCCGCATCGATCGACATCGTAACGCGGTCTTGATCATAGTCTTTGCGGCGTTCGACGGCGCGATCGCTAAATTTCCCGTGGGCACCGGGGTGGGTTCGTCGTGCAACCTCCCGTCGCCAACCTTGACGGCCGCCTTTTCACTAACAATGGCTTTTAGTCCCGGTCGGCCCCAAGGTACATCGATGGATAACGCCATTATCAGCGCAACTTGGCGGAAGAATTCTCTTCATCGTTTCATTTCCTTTACTTCATCGCGTACGAGACACCGGACGATACGGAAACACATCATGATCGATTCTGACGGCGCCCCGGTGTCGCGTTAAGCAAAACGCTTGAAAAGACGAAGGGAGTTTTTCCGCTCCATCGCTTCGAGCCGGTCACCCGAAAATTGTGGCATCTGCCTGAAATTAATTACTTGCTCGGCGATAATTTCTTTCCGTACGTAAGGCCAATCGCTTCCATACACGATGTGAGACGAATCGATAATCGCAGCCAGCGAGCCAATGACCGCCTCCGACCCAGCGATTGCAACATCGTAATAAAATTCCTTCATGCTGGACGCGTAGCCCCCGGGGACTCGCTTGGCAAATTCTTCCCCGCTGTCCCCTTCACCGCGTAGTACCGCCATCCGCTCGGAAACATACGGCAGGGTGCCGCCGGCGTGCGCCAGAATCCATTTGATGTTTGGGTAGCGTACGATCACGCCGTTGTACATAAGCGTAATTGCAGCTCTTGTGGTGTCGAACAAAAACTCGGGGATGTCAGCGCCTGGGTTGAGCCGCCAGGAGTAAGGCGCTCTCACCGGGTGAATCATGGCCACGACGCCACGACGGTTCATCTCAGCATATAGTTCCGCGTAGCCAGTGTCGCCGATGTAGACGCCGTTCTGGTTCGATGCGAATGCGAGACCGTCGGCGTGCAGAGTATCCAGCGCGTATTCCATTTGCTTCAAGGCACCGTTCACGTCCGGCAAGGGCAAAATGCCGTAAAATCCGAATTTCCTGTTTGTGCCGGATACCAGTTGGGCCATCGCGTCGTTGGTAACCTGAGTCAAATAGCGGGCGTTCTCGTCGTTCCCGTGGTGAATTCCTGAGCGCGAAAAACTAATCAAAACGACGTGGTCCATGCCCAACTCGGAAGCCACCTGGACAACGGACGTCGGCGTAAAAACCGTCGCTTTTCGGTGATAACCCTCCATTCCGCTCTCAACGATGCCGGATCTTTCCAGCGCCTTTATGTATTCGGGGAGAATTGCGTGCTGATGGACGTCAATGCGCTGCCCGCTCCTGACCTTCGCAAGGATGTCTGCACCCTTAGAGTTGGCCTCATCTTGCGGCGGACGAACTGGTGGGGAAGGAAGATTCGCGCCCATTGCCAATCCGCTCGATTCGAGAAATGGCTGTGCCACAGCGTAGCCGCCGGTCAAAGCCACAACCGACTTCAGCAGTTGCCGCCGGCCAATTCCCTCCCCACGACGTTTATTCGCCCTCGCTGGATTCTTTCGTTTCATAGCTCATCTCCTGTGCGCCAGATTAAGAGCGGTGAGGCCCCGCTTGCCGGATGGCTGCCATTGTATTGCCACGAGGCATCCAATCCTTCCCGAGCGGTGTTTATGTTCCGAGCTGCTACTAGTAAGCGATCCATCGTCCCGCAAAAATCACACCCACCCATAGGACCAGGGAGAACACACCCGCCACCCTCGCCCCGATGGGCGGTCGCAGCGCAACATCCCATTTGTCCACACTCTTATACACCGTAGTCTGGAACACGAGGGCGTTTACGCCTGCGAGCAAAATCAGGCTCATTTTCAGGCGGAAAGCGTCATTTTCATAAACCTTAGTGGCCTCGGAGGAAAACATAAGCAGCCCGCTGATAACCATCAGGGCGAAACCGGACCAAGCCCAAGGTAGAAGCTGCTTATTTAGTTTCGAGACCGACTGACCCTTTAGCGCAACGCCCAGCAGGCGCAGATCAAGCATCCCTGTCGCACCGACCAACACGACGATACCGAAGACATGGAAGCACTCAATGAACGGGAAGAGCCAAAAAGAATTCGAAATGTGCGAACCAACTGTCGTGTCCTGAAGCCATTTGAAAAACGCCGGTGCATACATTTATCGCCCTGTCCCCCTAATGGAAAAAATGTCCTTTCTTGCCCAGCCTCCACCAGCATGTCACTGTGCTCGGCCCTCGAAAAGCCGTTTGCCTTACCATGAGGACCAACCTTATACCGCACTCTGATACTACGAACTCGTGCAGGTGTCAACAAATGAGTATAGGTCGGATGTCCGGACATCCGCCGGGCTAGTACCCTGGCTCGGCTGGCGTGCAAAAACCTCGCTTCCAAGTTCGCCGCAACTGCCTGAAACTGCCGAACGCTTCGCGTGGTTTTTCGGAGGGCAGAATCAGATGTTTGCGACCCAAAGCATTGCAATTCGTGATAGAACTTTCGGCGAATGATTCAAAACCTCGCGTCGATCTCCCAGGAGGTATGGTGCGACTGAGATTCTCGCTAATCATAATTGCTAGTCTGGCAGTCACTCTATTTCAATCCGAACCGAAGTTCTTCGCCTCGGTGACATCTGCCGGCACAATAACGGGCAGTGTAAAAGGGCCAGACGGCGCGCCCTTCATGGGAGCGTTCGTGATTGCCGAGAATTCTCGGAACAAGATGTCGGTGAGCGTCCTGTCCGACAAGCAAGGCCACTACCACTTTGCCAACCTGCCGGCGGCCACCTATGCGCTACGCATTAGGGCCATTGGCTACAGTAGCGAGCCGCGCACGGGCGTGCAGCCGACGGGTGACCAAAACGCTACTTTTGATTTCGCTCTTAAAAAGGGGACGGTGCGCTGGAGCGATTTGAGCACCTATCAAGGAAGGATGCTCCTGCCCAAGACGAAGGAGCACGACCTCTCGAAGGGCTGGGATGATACTTTCTTTACGAGTTGCATGTCATCCTGCCATTCGTTCCAGATGCGCATGGCGTCCACCACTCGCGATGAGGAAGGCTGGCGCGAGAGGGTCAAGTACATGCGCGACGTCATCATAGGCGACCAGGGCGGCCGCATGATGAGCGATGCGAAACTGGAGGATATTGTTTCCTACCTCACCACCGCATTCGGCCCCGATTCGCCGAAGACCAAGTCTCCTGCGGATATGCCTGGATACAAGGCAACCGTGCGCCCGTTCAGCGATAAGGTCATGAACATTGCGTATGCGGAATATGACTTTGCGGGCTCCAAAGGCTTGGGGCCGTGGAGCGCCGTCGAAGACAAGGACGGAATGATGTGGATCCCCTACTACGGGCGCGGAAACGAAGTAGTGCGGCTGAATCCAAAGACCGCCGAATTGACGCGATTCCCGCTGCCATTTACCGAAACCGCCGGGATTCATTCGGTGATTCCTGACCCCGACGGCACGGTCTGGTTCACGGAAGTATCCTTTGGCGGGATAGGGCATTTGAACCCGGCCACCAAAGAGATCACGGAGTATCGCGACAAAGGGCCCGATGGCGAGATCATCGGTAAGCACACCGTTCGGGTCGACGCGTCCGGAAATATATGGTCGAGCGGCGGTCCCATCTCACGCTTTGACCCAGCGACCAAGGAGTTCACGCATTTCAACACTCCTGGAACTTATGGCAACGTCGTTGGGAAGAACGGCGATGAGTGGTTCACGACCTACAGAAACGATGGCCCGATCGTCAGGATCTCCAAGACTGGAGAAGTAACCAAGTGGTATCCCCCGACGAAAGGCAAACCGCAACGTCTCCAGGTGGATTCCGACGGCACCGTGTGGTTCACCGAGCGTGTAGGGGGCAAGATCGGCCACCTCGATCCCGAGAGCGGGAACATCAAGGAATTTGACCTGCCAGGACCGTCGCCGAGCCCCTACGCCATCGGGATCGATCGCAGTCACATGGTGTGGTACGACTCGTTCGAGCAGGACGTTCTGGGCCGCCTGAATCCGACCACGGGCGAGGTCACTGAATATCCGTTCCCTCATTCAGAGATTTCGATCAGGGAACTCTTCATGGACTCACAGGGACGCCTATGGTTCGGAAGTTCGTCCAACGACAAGGTTGGCTATTTCTATTTTCAAGACCCGGTGGCCGCCAACAAATAGGTGAAGTCTTTTCTCCGACGGGCAGGGCCTATGTGTTGCAGGGCGACACCGCCAAGGCCACGGCGCCCGGTAAATCGGATACTCGGAATCCTTTGTACGATGGCGAACTCTACCGGTAAGCGCTACGAGTTCAACCGGTCGATACAACACCCTCTAATCAGTTGATACGAAAATACTTTCCCTAGTCCAACGGCTCGACTTTGACAATGGAAGCACCATGGTTGCTGCCCACCCAAAATGTTACCGGCGTCGTTGAGTTGTCCACAAACACTCTCCGAATGTTCGTGTTCCTGGGGAGGAAGTATTCGGTGACCTGTCCGCCATTAGGATCCAACCGCACGACACGATCGGTAGTCATCCCTCCCGTCCATAGTTCACCGTTCTTGTCTGCGGTCACATCGTAGGGGGAACTCCAGGGAGTGGGGACAACCCACTCCTGAAAACGTTCGGTCCGGGTGTCGAACATTCCAAACTTATTGGCACGAAATTCACCAAACCAGAAACGGTCTTGCAAGTCCATATGGCCCCGGCGAGGGTACGAGTTGTGAGTCGGCGTCTGATAGAGTGTGATTTTGCCAGTCTCTGCATCTATCCGCCCGATGCTGTCGCCACGACGATCCAGGAAATAACCGTTGTTATGAGAGTCAGCCGAAACACCATAGACCGCGTGGGGCCGAGTATCGCTCTTGAATGGCTCGAAAGTCTCAAATTTTCCGGAAGCGACGTCTAACCGGTGCAGGCCTTCAATCCCGACGTCGTTCATCCAAACCTTACCGTCCACGTCGGATCGTACTGGCATCACCATCGCTTGCTGTGCCACAACGCTTTTCGGCCCCGGCGGGACCGTAAATACTTGGAAGTGATGGGACTTTCTGTCGAATTTCGCGACGCTTCCCTGCAGCAACATTCCCATCCACAGGTATCCTTCTTTGTCGAACTCTAAATCATTCGCGCCGCGGGGGTGGTCAGGTTTCGGCTCGGGCACCGGGTATTCTGTCACCTTGGCCGTCCTGGGATCGAGATTTCCCAGGTACTGTTCCCCGAAATCGGAGTACCAAACCATTCCCTCCGGATCCATAACCACGTCATGCGGCTCCGTTTCTGGCCGCGGAAGATCATACTCTGTAATGACAACATGTGTTGCTCTGCCCTTGGGGCGCGGGAATGTTTTGAGCGAATATTTCCATTGCGGACCCGAACTCAAATTAATCGTGCTCAAGAATTCGGCCTGTTTTCGGAACCGTTCCGGATTGATTGTCCGAGCCAAGGGATATGTCTGCACGTGTAAGGGCGGGTCCATGCTTCCGTTCGCATAGCCAGCCATCCGCGTCATGACTTGCACAAATTCATCGGCATTGTAATGAGACTTTACGATTCGCTGCAGAGTGTGGCACCCCACACAGTCAAGCATATTAGCTTTCTGCTCCTCTGTGCCGGGAACGCTCAAGATCCATTCCGCATTTGTAAGCTGGGAGGCGAGATCCTTTGTCTCGCGGAGTTTCAGATCGGCAGTAGTCTTCTTCTGCGGAGCAATTTCCACGGTTCTGGGTCCGTCGAGATCGTATCCAACAGCCCGGATACGCAGGGAATACTGGCCCGGTTCCAATTTGTCGGCCGGGAAGCCGTAGCGGCCTTGCTGATCGCTAACCACCGTTATCGTGATAGTGGACCCGGCCTCATTGGCGCTGACCAACACTCCTTCCATCTGACCTTCCTCGGTGGACCTCACCTGCCCAGTCAGCGCTACCGGGGACGCCGTTTGCACCCGGAGCGAACTGAGTCCTGTTTCCGATAGAAGAACGGCTAAGGCCGCAATCGCGATGAGGAAGTAGCTTCTAATTCGCATCAGTTCCTCCTAACGAAACAAACACGATTGAAACCGGGATTTCCGTCTTTAATTAAGGTCGGCGTCGAGACACACTACTGATGTTCTGAGCCGGGAGCAAAGTCTCGGGCTGCAGGCGCAGATCGAGAATACCCGTCGCACCGACCAACGCGACGATACCGAATATGTGGAAGTACTCGATGAACGGCAACAGCCAAAGTGAGCCGAAATGTGCGAGCCAACTGCTGTGTTGCGAAGCCATTCGAAAAACGGTGCATGTATAAGTCCTGTCCCCCTCATGGAAAAAGGCGTCGTTCACTTACTGCCACAATTCGCGCGACCCATGGTACGCGTGCGAGCGAAGAGTCAAAAAGGGCTTACATTCTGTTGGCCCACACGGCTTTCCTGCCTTCGACTGCCGCGGGCGCTGATCCTGTTGTGGCCGGAGAGCAACGACGTCAAATCGATACTTCGCCGTAGCTTTCGGACGGCCATTCGAACCTAGAAGATCAGTTTCAATCCCAGTTGGATATCGCGGGCACCACCTGTCCCGAGTACGGGGTTGCCAGCGGCTGCGTCGGGCGTGACGCAGCCGCAGCCGAATCCGAAGCCACCCGAAGGGTCGTTGTTGAGATATGTACTTCGCGCCCCATAAGGATTCGCGAACTTAGGATGGTTAAGCACATTGAAGAACTCGGCCCGGAACTGAGCGGTGAATCGTTCTTTGAACCTCCAGCCCTTGATCAGCGACATGTCCCAGTTTCTGAAACCGGAGTCGCGGAACAGATTGCGGCCGGTGTTACCTATGCTTCCGAAGGGGGGAGGAACCAGGACTCCGTCGCCTTGCACGTAGCAGCCATTGTTCACGAGTGATGCGACTGCGAGTTGGCCATTCGCCTGCGCGTGCTGCTGACAGACGGCCGGGAAGGAGGACAGAGGGCCGGGAGCGAAGAAAGGAATGGGGTGTGGACCGGACGTAAAGGCACTGGGGCTCCCGTAAAAATCCCAGGTGCTCCAGCCTTCCTGGGGAGGGTTGTGAACCTCACCAGTTCCATTGAAGTCGTTTGAAGCATCCTGTACGCCCCAAGGTAGCCCGCTCTGCAAAGTCACGATGTTATTGATTTGCCAACCTTCCAGCATTTGCCCTGGCGCCTTTTTTCCAGGGATGGCATAGGTCATCGAGAAAGTGAAGCGATGCGTGACATCGTAATCGCTATTCCCATAGATCGGCTGCCCAGCTATTTGGGTTGTAGGGTTGGAGAAATAAGATAAATCGTCGAGGGCGTGGGAATAGGTGTAACCGGCAAGGAAAGATAGCCCGTGGGAAAGCCGCTGAGTAAGGGTCAACTGTAAACCATTGTAATTGGAACTGTCATGGTTACTCACCCAGTTTATGTACTGCAGATAGGGGAACTTCGCAGCGAACGTTTGGGCCGCCGCTTCATCTGCGCCAGAGGCCGAGCAATTGTCATAGGGCACGGGATCGCCGGCGCTCGCCAGACAGGCGGCAGCCGCATGCGACGGACCGAACCAGCCCGCGCCGATCGGAGGCTGGTTGAGGTCGGTGTATCCTATCAGTCTCGCACCGTGGTTCCCGACATAAGCAGCTTGCAACGTGAGATTATTTGTGAAGGCATGCTGGATACTCACGTTCCAGTTGCCGACGTAGGGTGTGCGGATGTTGCGGTCTACTGCAAAGGTGCCGCACGGTGAGGGATCGTTGCCCACGCCATCGCCGCACGCGAACCTGTTGCCGACTGTACCGATCGGAAAGACGGGTCCTGCCGTGCTCCAATTCAGTTGATTGGCACTATAGCTATTCTGGAGTGCGCCGAGTTGGCTCCCTAGTACCGTCGTAACTGCACCGGTAACAGGATTCGTCGTCACGATATCGGCGCCGAAAGGGACGTCATCAATGAACTTGCCGAACGGCGTCGTATCGTAAATAATGCTGGCTCCCACTCTGAGCACTGTCTTTCCGTTGCCCCCGATATTCCATGCCAAGCCAAAACGCGGCGCCCAATCTGCGAAATCACCGTTAACCTGAGATGGAATTTGTACGCCGGCCTGTACCAATCCGAGGATTGGATCAAAGTTCCCGGCGAGGTGATTGCGAGTTGTGGGTGGCGCGCTATATTCGTAGCGTATACCAAGGTTCAACGTTAAGTTTGGAGTTACGCGCCAGTCGTCCTGAAAGAAGCCTGCGATGGCGCGATCTCGCGAATCTCGCGTAGGATCCGCGACCAGGAGTTCCCCGTCTTTGACCGTTCCAGTGAGGTAATCCTCGATCGACCTGAATCTGATTCGGCCGGCGCCCAGCCTAAACGAATCCTCGTCGTGCACCTGGTAAAGGAAATCTGCGCCGAACTTAGAGGTGTGGTGGCCGTGCAAATATGACACATTATCGACGATCTCAAACTCGCCGTCAGGCCCGTGGAAAGCTCTTGCTTGGTTTGGGCTCCCCAAAGCGAAATTGTTAAGGCTTGTAATCTGAATATACGGCATCCCAAAATACACTGGATTTGTGACGCCCGTATTGATGCCGTAGCCTGTTGGCCACGGAGATGCAGGATTTACTTTGTTATCTACTGGAGTAGAATCAGTGGTGACGTAGTCGTAGCCGGCCCTCAGTTCATTCACCCACGTCGAATTGGGGGTCCAGGTCCAGTTCCCCATGACCGCCTGAACCCGATCATTAATGAGCGTCCGCCATTGCGGAGCCAGTTCGTCTGCGGAGAGCACCCAAGTTCCGTTCAGGTTGCCGAAAAAATACGAACCGTTTAGTGAACTGTGCGAATTGAGAACATAATCGACCTTCGCGACTGCGCTATCTGCCGAGTTGCTGCTTATCAAAGGGGCGGCATAGACAGTCGGCCCTCCTGGATTCGTCCCATTATTCATCGGGAAAAGAGATTCAAAGCTCGAGGAAGGTGGCGATACAACGCAGGTCGAGGTGTTGAGGCCCGCGAGTTGTGCGCTCAGCGCATTAATGGGCGTTCCGGCTGTATTCAGAGCTCTGCACGCATCAACCAGACTCGCGGTTGGATCTCCCACCGACACCGTGGCCGGTGCGGCACCTACCAGAACGTTCCCTACGGTGTAGCGTTGACCCTCGTAGCCACCAAACCAGAACACCTTGTCTTTGACAATGCGTCCACCCGCAGTGGCGCCGAATTGTTCCAATTCCACTGGCGTCTGCGGATTCGGAGCTCCAACGGTATTCGTCGTCCGATCGAAGTAGTTCCGCGCGTCCCAGGCGCCGTCGCGGCCATAAGCGTAAGCAGTGCCGTGAAGGCTGTTCGTACCCGACTTCAGTCCAATGTTAATGTGCGCGCCTGCCTTCCAACCGTATTCCGCCTCGGGATTTACCTGGGTAGTGAACTCCTGGATGGCGTCGACGGGCAAAATGCTAGTGGAGTCCCCCGCTTTGTATGCGGAGTTGATGACGCTTTGACCGTTGTCAGGGTTCGAATTGAGAAGGCCGTCCACCAGGAAGACGTTATCCTCAACACGGAGGCCGTCAGTGCTCTGGTCGGTTCCTCCGCCACCCGGATAAATGAGCACCCCCGGGCGCAGCGGTAGCAAGTTCACGTAATTGCGGCCATTCAACGGGAGGTCGTTGATCGTCTGGTTACTGAACGTTCCGCCGAGGGTAGCGCTCGCGGTGTCCACCATCGGAACTTCTCCGGTGACGACGACCGTCTGAGTCTGCTCCCCTGGCACCATCGTAAAATCTATTCGGATGTCCTGACCTACTTGCACAACGATGTCACGGTGCTCCGCCACCCTAAAGCCTTTTGCCTCCGTGCGTAGGATGTACGCCCCAGGGAGAAGGCTGGAGGCGAAATATGCGCCAGCGCTATCCGTCACCAATGACCGCGCAATTCCTCGATCCACGTCCGTGACCGTCACCGTGGCGCCTTCGATAGCGCCGCCGCTTTGGTCACGAACGGCTCCCTGAATGCTGCCTTGTTGGGTCTGTGGAGACGCTGGTAGACAAGCCAGAAGAACCGCCATCGTAGCCACCGCGATGCGCAGAATTCTCTGCACCCTGGGAAACACGCACACACGCATTAAGGCTCGTATGCGGACCATACAATCACCTCCACAAGCTACCGTTTTCATCTCGAAGCATTGGCACCACTGAGGACCAACCTTATACCGCGCTCTAATACTACGAACTCGAGTGCGTGTCAAGAAATGATTCAAGAGATGATTCAAGAGAGCGTTAGCACAAGACATGTCCGCTTCAAGAAAATCGGCCAGAGGACGAGATGGATGCCTGGAGATAGGCGTGAACTGCTCGCCGATGGGTGCCCTGGAGCGAACGATGAAGATACAACGAGGAATCTTGCGAGCTTTAGCGAAGAGGATTACCTGTTGGAAAGTAGCCGAGATCGTGGGAATCACCGAGCGACCGACGCGGAGGTGGCACGGGTGGTACGAAGAGTTTGGTTACGACAGCTTGCAGGATCGGCGACCGGGGAGCGCGCCGGTAATGGCGCAGAAATTTTCAGAGACACTGCTTCGCTGCAACGACTTTTAGCACCGCTTCGATCTCAGAGGGGTGGGGAAGCGAAGCGCCGAAACACTCGCGGTGAATCGGCCTTTGGCGGGTCGTTCCGCCAACTCGCGCTGACCGGCTGCACCGGCGAGCTGCGCTCGTCACGAACGACTTTTGGATATCCTCGATTCGTCGCGGACAGCACTGGTCATCGAGATTACCGACCGAAAAACGAAGCGCCGGTAGTGAAGCCGCCTATTCTAGATCGCGGCTGTTGCTTGGATACGAGTGCTCACCGAAATTTCACGATAAATCCCTCGGGACTGGACCGACCGCCACCGGGCGGTGGATTGATGACCTGCACCCACCCGGTTCCCGCCTTCACAAGCAAGGAAGCGGGAATTTCCACGGAAAGCGATCGGTCGCTCTCGAATCTGGTCGGCACCTGAACGCCGTTGAAGAGAACCTGCGAGCGGGCCATGAACCCGATCCCGCTGACCTTGACGGCTGCCGACTCGTCACCCTCCGTGACCATCTTTGGCGTCAGCTCGAAGATTTTGGGTGAGTCATTGAAGCCGACCATTTTCGTGTCCATGATGAGATTGGGATCCGGAATCGGAAGAGCGTAATTCCAATGGTACCCCGGCTCAATACGCTCACCGCTCTGGAATACCATGGAGATCTTATGGATGTTGTCGATCTTCTCGAGCGGATTGGCATCCAGCACCACAATGTCTGCGAACCGGCCCGGCTGGACGGTACCCACCTGATCGGAGACGCCGATCGCCTCGGCGGGAATGCTCGTCGCAGACTGCAGCGACTGCATGGGCGTCAGCCCCGCGTCAACTAAGAGCTCCATCTCCTGAAGAACATTCAGGCCTGGAATTTCCAAACCCCCGGACGCGTCGGTTCCCACCTCCAACTTACCGCCCGCCTGCACGAACTTGCGCACGAGCGTCTGGGCGTTTCGATAGCCCACCCGAAATTCCTCTAAGTCAGCCGGTTGAATCGAGTCCTTATAGCTAAAGAAACCGAAGCGCCAACCATAGCTGCGAACGCGCTCGAACATCGATAGCATGCCTAACGGCACGTCGGGCGGGAGGGACTGCTGTAAATCGGAGTTCGCAAGCAATTGCCCCGCCTGGTCTCTAAACTCAGCGACGCGATCAGTGACGGCCGCCTGCTCATACACCAACTCGGGCGTCAAGTAAACGTGGTGACTCACCATCAACGAAACAAACTCATCCACCTTGGCCGGCTCCATTCGCGCGAACGCGGTTGGGAGGTCGTGTTTCTTCTGCAACTCGAGGTTAGCCGGCGACAGCAGTGCGGGGGCCGACCCAGAGAGGTGGGTCACTGCGTCGCCTCCGGCGCGGATGAAGTCGAGAACGCCTTCATCGACATGGCCGAAAACGTGTTTCCCGCGTTTGTGCGCTTCTTCGATTACCGCCTGCAGCATATCCGGGGTAAACCCCTTCGAGAAGATGGACACGAAGTCGAACTTGTCCACGTCGAGCTGCCGGATGACGACTCTGCGAGCCTCCTGGGCGTTGCCAACCTCTAAATTGTCCGTTGACGGCCTGCTGAGGAGAATCGCAGAGGTCGCTCCATCGGTACGCGCGCTCAGCGCATTTCCGGCCGAGTAAATTCTCGGAAGCCTGGTGATCTTGCCTTTCGCAATGCCCTCCCGCAGGGCCAGCATCCATTCGGCTGGGTTGCCGACGTCAATAACGCTTGTGACGCCGTGGTTCAGATCCAGCTCGCCCACCCAACTTCGATAGTGGCTGTGGCCGTCGATCAAACCCGGAACGATGAATTTCCCGCGAACCGAGATCACCTCGGCGTCGGCGGGCAGCGCGGCGTTCGACCCCGACGTAATCGAGACGATTCGCGCATCCCTTATCACGATCACCGCGTCCGGAAGGGCGGCCCGTCCCGTCCCGTCAATCAGTGTGCCTCCAACAATCGCTTTCGTACGAGAACCCGTTCCAGCCGTCCGTTGGGCCGCCAGCTCCAACGTCTTCCCATTGCTGGCAAATAGGAACGCGGCCACCAGGGCCATCGAGGGCCACAGATCTCTTAATCTCATCACTCCATCCCCCTATCATCTGAGCCGCCGAATCCCGCTCACAAGCTCAACGTTTGCAGGCGGCCGCCAGCACGCAACAAAGTAGAAGCTATCTCATAAAGAAGATGGCGCGATTGAAAGGTGCGGCTTCACGGGCTAATGACCCCTTTTCCAGGAGCCTGACGGCGGGGCTGAAGCCCCCTCCCGAGCGAGGCATTTGTGAGATGGCCTCCATTCAGCACAGTTATCGCTACCTGAGTGTAAGTGTAGAAACATTGGAGGTCCCGCCGCCGGGCCATGGCGTGAACACAGTTATGGGAATCGTCCCGGGCTCCAGAGTTCGATCGGTGGGCACATCGGCATGCAATTCGCGGGCGCTGATGAACGTCGTTTTCAGCGGCCTGCCATTCAATAAGACGAGTGACGAGCTGCGAAATGTCTGACCTGTGACAACCAATTCGAACGGGCTCCCACCGTGGAGGGCCTGCGAATTTTGGTTTAGCGTCACGGTGGCGACCTCGGAAATCTTCGGAACGCCGGCAGTCGAGCTGCTGATTCCGACACCCTCCAATTCAGAAAATGCGGGCTCATAGTCACGATGATAGCTGTTATCAACCACGTTCCCGTTCTTCACGACCTTGTCGATCTTCTCGATGTTGCGAATATCTGCAAGAGGGTCCGCATCCAGAATCAATAGGTCAGCCAGCCTGCCCGGCTGCAACGTGCCGAGTTTGTAGTCCACGTGGATCATCTGTGCCGGAAGCTGAGTGGCTGACTGAATCGCTTGCATGGGCGTCAGGCCAGCGTCCACCAATAGCTGCAATTCTTGGCACAGGCTCGCTCCAGGCAGGCTAGCCGATCCGCCCGAATCGGTGCCCGCGAATATCTTCCCTCCTGCATGGGAAAATCGCCGCACAAACTCGAGAGACTCCTCATAGCCGCGGTGAAATTCGTCGAGCACGGCGGGATCTACTAATTCCGAGGAGGGAAACGAGCCCAGGGCAGCGGAATAGCTGCGCAATTCACGAAAAAAACTCAGCGACGACAGGGTTGCCGTCAAAGGCACATAGCGAAGATTGGGGTTCATCAGCAAGTGGTAGTCCTCGGTCTCGAATTGCTCGGTTTCCTGCAAGAGGGCGGTATGTTCGTTAATCAAGCAGGGATTGATGTAGGTTCCGTGTTGAACTAGAAATGAGACCAGGGCATCCATTTTGTCCATTTGCATATGGGCGTAAGGACAAGCGATGCGACTATTACGGAATGCTGCGAGGTCCTCCGGAGACATGAGCGTCTCCGCTACGCCCCATAAGTGAGTAATTCCGTCGACTCCGTGATTTACCGAATCGTAGAGATTGTCGCTATGGCCGATCACAATGAGGCCGACCTTGTGGGCCTCGGTCGTTATCGCCTGTAACTCGTCTCCGCTAAGGTGTTGATACACTTTAATTGCGTCGACGCCTTTCTCCAGCAACTCTCTGGTCAAGGCCGCTGCTTCCGCCGTGCTTCCTACATAGGATATGGGAGAATAACCGCTGCCTGCATCCGTGAAGGAGAATCCGGCCGCATTGCTTCGGGCATCTATGATATTGCCAGTCGTGAAGATGCGAGGCCCACGCATCTGACCGTTTTCCTCCGCTCCTCGAGCTCCCAGAATCCAATCAGCCTTATCCCCCAAATCGATTACGGTCGTGATTCCGTGCGCCAAAAATAGTTCGCCGGTCCACCCCCGCCAGTGTACGTGTGCATCGAACAGCCCGGGCACGATGAATTTGCCTTGCGCATTGATCACCGTCGCGTCTTCGGCGGCTACCGTCGAGCGACCCGACACGATGCTCTGGATTTTACTTCCTTGAATCACGATCGTCGCATTACGAATGGGCGCCGCACCGGTGCCGTCAATCAACGTTGCCCCTTGGATCACCAACATCTGGGCTCGCGGTTGTCGCTGCTGGGCGATGACAGCACGCGGCACGAGTGACGACCACAGCATGGCCAGTACAATCGCTCGTATGTACATTTTCACCTGCCCTCCCGCCTCCGCGTGCATCTGCCCTGCGTTACGATTGCATCCTTGCCGTTAACGCCTCACTCGAGGTCATGCTTCCAACCGGCACAAACCAACCAGAAGCGAGTCCTCGCGGGAACTCAATGGGGCCCCAAATTTCGGCTGAGATAGGAAACGATCCGGTCCGACGAGTCGGGCTCCAGATGGGCACGATATTTGGTGATCATTTTGTCTACGGTCTGCTGCCATTGTTCTCGCGTCTTCCGCTGAGAAGTGACGACATTTAATCTATGGCACTGCCCGCAAGACGCGGCCACTTCCTTTTTCCCTTCGCCCTCCGGAAGCGTTGCCTCCGCCTCCATCCCCCGGTGCTGGTCCCCGTTTCCACTAGGCGGTCGGTCGAAGTCCCGATAGCCATGCGGCTGGCCCATGCCCGGGTATCCCACACCCTCCAATCCCAACTGTGAATTGTAGAAACGCCGCACGGTCAGGTTTCGCACGGACCTGAAAAATTCGGATTTCTCAATACCCCGCAAAAGCTGTTCCTGCTGGTCGTAGGTAATCTCGACAAAGCTCTTCCCGAATTGGGTTTGGCTCTGCGTGTCAAGTTCCTGCAGCCCCGACCCGTATATTTTCCGCATTTTTTCGGACTTTTCTACCGCGGCCTCGACATCGCTCGCGATCCCGGCTTCTTGCGCCCCAGGCGTCGTATCGGTGGGTATGATGTGGGATACGATGACGGCGATCGCCGTCTTCTCGCCCGCATCCAACCTCTCCACCTCCTGAGCGGCGGCAATGAGGCGCCAAGCCGGCACCAATGCAGCCAACATCGCAGTGCCCCTCAAAAGCGTCCTTCTGGAAAGTGAGTTGTCTAGCGATGCCATAGATGTCTCCGATTTCAAGCCAGTTCCCGCCGGTTGCGGATGATGTAGTCGGACACGCGGTTGGAAAGCGCCACAATAGTAAGGGTGGGGTTCACCGAAGCAGTCGTCACGAAAATGCTTGAATCCGCAATAAACAGATTCTTCACGTCGTGACTTTGGCCATAGGGGCTCACCACGGACTTCTCAGGATGAACTCCCATACGGCAGGTTCCCATGATGTGACCGCTGTGCGCGTGACCGAAATACACCTTTCTTGCTCCTGCGGCCTCCAGAATCTCGCGGCACGTCTGTCGCTCGTGCTCGATCACCCGATCGTCTCGCTCGGTCCTCTGGTGGGTCATACGGGCTACCGGCACACCAAATCGGTCCTTCACGTTGGGATCGATTGTCACTGTGTTGGCATCATTTGGGTGCATTTCGGCGATGGCTACAAGGCCCTGTTGATACCGATAGCTTTCCGCATGCCTCTTGAGTTCCGCCCCCCAAAGAGTCGGCTGCAAACCGACAAACTCGATTGGTGTTTGGGAGTCGGTGGATATTTTATAGCCGCGCGCAAACCCGCGCTTGGCGTCCGTATTATAAAAATCGTACGTAACGAGGTTCTCGATAGGATAGCCGCGAAAACTGTCTAACGGCTGGTCAAACACCCCGACGGCCGTTTGGGTTAGATGCGTCATGAGATTCTTACCAACCAAACCGCTGCTGTTGGCAAGTCCATCCGGGAAGCGACCTGATGTGGAGTTTTGGAGCAGCCTGGGCGTTTCGACGGCGAAGCAGGCCACCACAATCAGGGCTGCTTCCTGTTCTTGTTCTTTTCCCTCAGAGTCGAAATAGATGACGCTCTTGGCGATGCCCGATTTGTCAACGCGTATTTCGCGCGCATAGCAGTTCGCGCGAATCTCCGCTCCGGCCGCTTGCGCACGTGGAATGTGGGTTACCAAGGTGTTGCCATTGGCTCGAATCATGCAGCCCGCTGTACAAAAGCCGCAGTAGTTACAGGCCGGGCGCCCGTCATAAGGACGAGAATTGATCGCAGTCGGCCCGACAAAGCTATGAATTCCCAGCTTTTGGCAACCTTTTTGGATTATTTGGCTGGCAAATGAGAGCTTGTGTGGCGGATTCACCGCGCGCGGAATTTGCGGCAACTGCACTTCGGGAAAAGGAGTAGAAACACCCAACTGCTTTTCCGCCAGGAGATAGTCGGGCTCCAGATCTGCGTAGCGGATAGGCCAATCGGTACCCTCTCCGTCAACGCTTTTCGTCTGGAAGTCGGTGGGATGAAACCGACCCACCGCACAGGTCCAGTGGTTGGTACCGCCTCCAACTCCAAAAGCCGTGTGGCCGCGGACGCCGATTACCGAATCCGTAGGATCTCCCGCATACGTCACAGGCATATCCCAATTCAGCTTTTTCGCCATCACTTCTACGTCATTCACGAAATCCTTGGCTGGATCCCAGTGTGGACCAGCCTCCAATACCACCACCGAGAGGTGCGCCTCTGCCAGACGCATGGCGGCTGTCGCACCACCGGCGCCCGCACCTACAATACAGACATCTACCTTGGGCATCATCGCTCCCTATGCTGATCGCTCTCGCCGCGGTCCATTGAGAGATTTTCTAGAGTCGTCCAAACCGACGGAACGGTTTTAATCAGGATACCTTTCGTTCATGGCTCGCTATTGTTGCGATTTAGCAGGACTCGCTGTTTCACCCCTTTCTCCGGAAAGCTTCGCATTCAAAAATCGGAGCGTATTCTTCCATAACTCCGCACTTACGTCGGGCATGTAGACGGCTGTCTTGTCAGGCTCCGCAAAGCCGTGACGAGCCTCTGGAATGAGATGGAGTTCCATGGGATTGCCGGCATCCTTGAGACCGTTGGCCAACATCCGGACCGCCGGCACGGGAATGCTGCGGTCTTCCTGACCGAAGTAGCCGAGCAGAGGAGCGTGAATACTGCGTAGCTGTTCTTCATCTACGATGACGGGGCCGTAGTAAACGACACCGGCGGCGAGCAGCGGATCCGCGATTGCGAGCTGCAATACGAAACCCCCACCCATACACCAACCGATCGCACCGACTCGATTGGGCAATACTGTCTTCAGGGTCCGGAGATAGTTCGCGGCGGCGAGCAGATCCTCGGTCAAATGCGGACGAAGCGCGTCACGCAGATGGAGTCCATCCTGGTAATCCCGCGCAGTCCGCCCGTAGAGATCAACCTCCAGCGTCACGTAACCTGCGGCGGCGAGCTTTCGCGAAACCTCCGTATCGAATTCCTTAAGGCCGTCTATACCGTGGATTTCGATCATCGCTGGGAATGATCCCGGCGCAGTAGGTTCAAAGAGAAAGGCGGAGTACTGCCGGATTCCGCCCGAGATCTTTACTGCCTTCCCTGCGCTTGTCTCAGCGTTGGCGACCGGTGCGGTCATGAACAAGCAAATCACGGTAAAAAGAGAGATAAATCCTAAGCGCATCGGTTGGTCTCCTCGCTGGAAGTTCATGTCGGTCCGGCGCTCGGTTCTCAAAATTCGATGCTCAACTTCTGACCGTTCCAGCGTTGATCAAACTTCCGCCCGAATGTCACCATCACTTCCTGGAAATTGTACGACGCCTGACGCACCCTGCCGCCCGTGATCATCTGAACCTTGTAAGTGCCGGCACGACAAAGCAGCTCATCGGGGACTACGGCGGTAATTTCTGTGGGGCTAAAACTCGCAACCTTCAGTTCCACGTCCTGCCACATCACGTGGTCTAGTGCGTTGAAGTCTTGGCCCTTGATTGTGATCTTGAGCGTAGAAGTCCCGATGGGCACAGCGCTCGGCTGAACCGAAGAGATGTATGGGCGGGGCAATTGTCCATTCACAGGCAAGTACGGCCGGGGAATGGGCTCCTGATAGGCCGAATGAAATACTCGATCCTGCACTTTTCCGTGTTGAATTACTGTTTCCAGGGATCGCACATTTGCGATGTCATTCAAAGGGTTCTTGCTGAAGATGTCCATGTCCGCGAGCTTGCCTACTTCAACAGTGCCTAGGTTCTTTTCCTGGTGAACGAAGATGGCCGGGTTGATCGTCGCCCCCTGAAGTATCGCGAGGTTCGGGATTTGCGCTTCGGCCAATAGTTCCATTTCCTCCCATACAGCGATTCCGGCCGGCGCGTGATAATAATTATCGGTTCCCACCAAGATCTTGCCTCCTGCCGCTACGAACTTCCGGGCAAATAGCTGGTGATTCGCCAAAGCCTTTAGCAATTTCTCATGCAATTCGGGAGTGGGAGGATACGGATGAAAGGTAAAATCCGTAAACCACATACGCACGTACATTTCGGGCAGATAGCTTAGGCTTGGATCTCTACTAAGCCTATGCTGCTCTAGCTCGTACTTGTCCCACTGAGGGTAAGCGCCGTGAAAAACTCCCACGATGTTGGGTTCGAGTCGAACCTTCCGGTCCACCATCAGCTTAATCAGATCGTCAAACATCTCCGGATCCTCGAGAGCCTCAGGTAACCCCAGTCCTCCGCTTTCACCCTTGTTTCGTGCGAGGTTCTGTGCGAGCACAGCCGGGGGAGTCGTGGCTGCGGCGACGCCGCTTTCATGGGCAATGGCATCGATACCCGCCAAGACAGCTCCCCGCGCATCGCAATCTCGTAAATGTCCGTGAAGATTGAGGCCCGCGTTGTGTGCTTCCTCAGCGGCAGCCTTCACTATTTCGCAGGTCGCCTCCTGATACACCTTTAGAAAACTCACTCCCGCGGCGATATTCTGGCGGGCGGCCCAGCGGGCTTCCTCGGCAGATTTGACGTTCCACTCATGCGGACCCAGTTTCCCGCCGATGACCATCCCGTCAGGAAAGATGCGCGGGCCAAATGACATCTGCTTTTCTCGCGCCTCTTGAAGAGAGAGGATCCAATCCATGAGGTTGCCCATATCCATCGTGGAGGTGACACCGAAGTGAATGTTTAGAGCGCCGTCGTAATCGCGCGTATGAGCGTGAGTGTCCCACAGGCCCGGAAGCACAAACTTGCCAGTCGCCTCGATGACCTGCGCGCCCGCTGGAGTATTTACTTGTCCCGTCGGTACGACCTGCGTAATCCGTTCCCCCTGAACAACAATATCCATATTCGGAAGCAATCGTCCTTGCTGTACGTCAAGAACCGTACCGCCTCGCACAACCAAGGTGTCGCTCGTAGGCGGTGCCTGAGATCGGGCCCGACGATCCGCGGTCACAAGCACGCAAGTAACAAGACTTAGGCCAACCACCAACGATCGTTTGCCATAGCGCATCAGCCAAACTCCACTCTATTTTTCTCGTTTACACAGACGCTCAAGGTTACGATTCGGTTTCCCCCAGCCCGAACGGGCGGCGATCCGTCGACTCTCTCTCTCATATCCTCGAATTGTGCGACAAGACAATACATTTGTTGGACCAATATTATACCAAATACGGATGCCGACTATCGATACTATGCAACATTGGTGCTGTCAAGAATTTTGTAGGATGCTAATCTCCGGTCGCTCGCTCCGACATTCCGCCAACCGCACCCCATGCCACCGGCTCGACAGGAACGGAGACATAGCCGTGAGCCAGGAGGACATACAACGAGCGGTAGTCGTGCCCGAAGCATCCAACGCCAGCTCAATTGCAGACGGGGCAGACATGTGGTATAAGGTTGGTCCTATAAGGAGCGTGACTCTTAAGAGCCGCGGTCGGCTATCGCAGTTCAGAAAATGTGGTCATTTGTGGGAGCGGATTTGCAGCGGTTCGAAAAACGCTTTTCTTCTAAAGCCCGACCGTCGCAGAGCTCAACGCGGCAGCGATTTCGGGATGCAGCGAGCGTGCAACGTACTCGTAACTTCCGGATCGGCGTTTGCCTTGACTTTGCGGAATTGCGGTACCCATACACGCCGATTCCGGTAACGAAAATGGCCAAGACTGGGAGGCGCGTCATCACCGTAGGTCTGACGGGTGCGAGCGGCGCGATCTACGCGCGGCACGTCCTGCGGATGCTCGACGCTGACTCGAGTGTCGGGCGCGTGTTTCTGGTCATCAGTGATGCGGGCTTGCGCTTGCTGGCGACAGAACTCGATATTGTGGCGTGCGACAGCAAGAAGCTTCCTTCCCTCCTCACCGGCACAGCGGCCGCAAAAATCGAGAGCCTCCCGAATCGGGACATCGGCGCCAGCATCGCGTCCGGCAGCGCGATCGTCGACGCTATGATTATCGTACCGTGCTCGGCAGGGGCGCTGGGGTCGATTGGCAGCGGAATTGCGAACGATCTGTTGACGCGTGCGGCGGAGGTTTGCCTGAAGGAGCGCCGGCCGCTGATTCTTTGCCTTCGCGAAACCCCGCTCCAGCGAAACCATCTCGAAAACATGGTGCGATTGCACGATGCTGGCGCGACCGTGATGCCCGCGACGCCTGCGTTCTACTATGGGCCACAAACAATCGACGACATCGTCGACCAGTTTTCCTATCGGGTGCTGGCGCAAGCTGGATTGCCCCAGAAGAAGCAATATCGCTGGGAGGGGAAGGCCTTGAAAGGACGATATGCAGACGATGGTCAGGCGCGACTCTGATCCGGAATGGCCGGTTCTGTTCGAGAGTTTGCGCAGTGAATTGTTTGGGACGAGGTCTGAGCGGTGCGCACTTCATAGTTCGACTGACCTGATTTACATATTCCGAGCTCGCGAATCCTTGGGGAGGGATTGACTTCGCATTTTGGCTGTTATACACAACCGCGGCGACGACGCGAGTTGAATTTGTGTAGAGGAACGAGGCATATGCCTCGATTGCTGGTGGAGAACAGGATCACGGCCCACAATCATTCAGAAGCACACTGAATTGTTTATTCTTTCAAAAGGAGGTACTGGGGATGACCGAGCGGCACATCGGGTTGAGTCGAAGAAGTTTCCTGGACGGCTTCAGCCTCTTCCTCGCTGGTGCGGTACCGAGAGCTGCAAAGCAATCCGCCAAGCAGAGCGGGGCTGCGGCGCCGAGCCTCGTTCAAGATTTTGGAAGCCTGGTTGACGATCTCGTGATCGCAAACCACATTTTGGTCGACCAAGGCGTGAACGATGGTTTCGGCCACCTGAGCGTGCGGCATCCTGTGAATCCGGACCATTACCTCGTAAACCGAATTGATTCGAATCCTGGGCTGGTCACGGCCCACGAAATCATGGAGTTTGACCTTGATAGCAATGCGATCGACCCGCGCGGACATCAGGGAGTTGGAGAGCGCTTCATACATGGAGAAATTTACAAAGCGCGGCCCGACGTGAAAGCCGTCGTACACTGTCACACACCTGCGCTTATCCCGTTTGGCGTTACGGGAGTGAAGCTTCGCCCTCTCTACCACATGTCCGCGTTTATCGTGGACGAAGTTCCGATTTTCGATATTCAGAAGGATTTCGGAATAACCAACATGTTAATACACAGCTCGGCCCAGGGCCACGCTCTAGCCCAGACGCTCGGGGATAGGCCGGCGGCTCTGATGCGTGGACACGGAGCCGTCATCGTAGGTGAATCCGTGCAGCAAGTTGTGCCTCGCAGTGTGTATCTTGTGACCAATGCCAAGATGCAGGCGGACGCAATGGCATTGGGTCGAGAGATCAAATTTCTCGATCCCGAAGAAGCCCGCAAAGTAAATCAGTCGTCTTGGACGCTCGATTTCCCGCGAGATTGGGAGCTGTGGAAGCATAGAGTCATGCTCCGATGCGGCTAGAACTGCGGAGTAAGAAGGCTGAACGGGAAACCCATGGCCTCTGTCGAAGCCGCGAACAAGGGAAGTGTGCGTGGCGACCCTCGTCTCAACCCACATTTCCTTTTTGAACTCTGTGTAAGTGGTCGGACGATCGAGCCAACGCCCGTATTCCCGCGGCTCTGGGGGTAAAACAAACTATTCGGAGGCCTCGACCCACTGGGTGAGAAACAAAATCAGTCCTTTCAGCTCTAGCTCTCGCTCAACCCTTCTTTAAGAATCGATTTCCAAGGCTCTCTTGTCATCGTTTTCGCTCAAACCAAGCGCGGCTGGCGATGAGCCGGTTGGCTTACAACCTGGGAAACCTGTGGCGGCGGTTCGGGGCAATGCTGGGCCGGATCGCGCTGCTGCCGATACCCACGGGATAGATGGGCCGTGGCGCTCAAGCAGCGGAATCCGTCCACGAAGGGCTCGGCAAGAAGAGGTGTTGCAAAAGTCGCGGAATATCGGGCAATTTCGGCGGTGCTGGTGCGGATCTCAGACCGTTGGGGGCGCTCCGTATGAAAATTGTTTCGCACTGTCGGCGAACAGCGGGATGGGTGTGAGATCGGCACCGTGTTTGAAGTCAACAAGGAGATTCCGACTGAAATGGGTTGCGACGGTCGCACGCTTCTTGATGCTTATGGGGCTTGCTGTTTTCTTCGCGGGGGCGGTGTGGGCACAGACTGCAGGGAATATCTCCGGGACTGTAAGAGATACTAGCGGCGGCCTGGTGCCGGATGCATCTGTAGTCATTCGTAATACTGCGACGGGAATCAAACAAACAACGAAAAGCGATGCCGCTGGCTTTTACGCTTTCCCGAGTGTTGCAGTCGGGCAATACGAGCTGGACGTTACACATATCGGATTCAGACCATACAAGCAGACCGCCATCACGATTGACGTGAATGCGAAGCTCAAGGCCGATGTAGGTCTAGAGATAGGCGCAGTGACCGAGCAAGTAACGGTTCAAGCAAACGTGCTGCAGATCGAAACTGAGAGTACACAAATGGGCGATGTCATTACCGGCCGAGTGATCACTGCCGTTGGGTTGAACGGAAGGAGCTACACCGATCTGTTAGCGCTTCAGCCCGGCATCGTGCCGATGTCAACACAGACGCCCGATTCGATCGTGATGGCTGGCGTGACGGTGGCGATCGTACCTTCCGGCAACCTCAATCCAGGGAACCAATCGATTAGCGGGCAGCGGGAAGATGCCAACGGATTTCTTGTGAATGGATCCGACGTTAAGGAGGAGATGAACGGCGGTACCAGTATCATTCCGAATTTGGATTCCATTTCCGAATTCCGCGTGCTGACTAACAATTTCGATGCGGAACTGGGCAATTACTCCGGCGGCATCGTGAACGTAGTGACCAAGGGTGGGACGAACCACATTCACGGTAACGCCTTCGACTTCCTGCGCAACACCGCACTTGATTCGCGGAATTACTTTTCGCCGGATCGGGAGACCTATCAGCAGAATCAATTCGGTGGCACGCTCGGTGGGCCGATAGAAAAAGACAAGCTCTTCTTTTTTGGGGACTATCAAGGGACCCGGACGAAGCAGGGCCTGGATACGGGCCTGATTACTGTGCCGTCACTCGCCGACCGGACTGGCAATCTCGCCGACATGGCCAGCTCATTTTCCACTGCAAGCGGACCTGAGACCGTGAGCGGTGCGGGTTTGGCGGCGCAGCTTCAGAATTCGCTGGGTTATCCGGTTTCTCAAGGCGAGCCATATTACAGACCGGGATGCGCAAGTTCTTCGCACTGCGTGTTCCCGAACGCTACCATTCCGAAGGCGGCCTGGACCGCTCCCTCCCAAAACCTATTGCAGTACATTCCGCCGCCTAACGAAAGCTCAACCACGTTCGCCGGTCAGGAGCCCGAGATAATCCGCGATGACAAATTCGGTTTTCGCATTGACAAGAGCGACATGCGTTGGGGGAATCTCTCTGCGTACTACTTTTTTGACGACTATTTCTTGAACAATCCATTTCCTAACAGTCAGGGCGGTGCGACCGTACCCGGCTTCGGCGGTTTGAACCACGGCCGCGCACAACTCGTCAGTTTGGGGGACAGCAAAACATTCGCCGCGAATACGGTAAACGAGGTTCATTTCAGCTTTATGCGAAACTCCAACGTGGTGGGACAGCCGTCCGGCGGACTGGGAGTTAGCCTAGCCTCCCAGGGTTTCGTGACCGGAGCGGGAACGGCTGGCATCCTTCCTTTGGCTCCCCAAATCGAAGGGGTCGAAAACATAGTCTTCCAGGGCCAGTTCGTAATGGGGTTGCCAATCACCAATCTCGCCCAGACCAATAATACGTTCACGATAAACGATAGCCTTTCCAGGATCGTAGGCGCTCATGACCTCAAGTTTGGATTCATATTGAGTTTCGAGCAGGTAAACGTGAATCCCGATGCGATATTTAATGGCACTTTCGTATTCGACGGCTACCAGACCGGCAGCAATTTCGCTGACTTTCTCGTCGGCGCACCAAGCCAATTTAGCCAACAAGACTCATCGCGGTACTATCCGCGCCACAGATACGCGGGCTGGTACGCGCAGGATGCCTGGCCGGTCAGGCCAAATATTACATTTAATTGCGGGCTGCGCATGGAGCTAATGCGGTATTGGTCGGAAAAATACGACCAGGTTCCAACCTTTATTCTCGGCGAACAATCAGTCGTGTATCCCAACGCGTTTCCCGGGTTGGTTTATCCGACGGACCCGGGTGTCCCGAGCACACTCGTGCCCGAACGCTTTCGATATGCTCCGCGGGTCGGCATAGCGTACTCGCCTAACCAGAGCAGCGGGCTTTTAGGAAAGGTTTTGGGGGGACCTGCGAAGACCAGCATCCGGGCAAGCTACGGGATATTTAACACGGTAATTCAGGGCAATACGATTGGCGTTGACGAGCCTCAGCCTCCCTACGGGCTGAGCGATACGGTCTACAATCCTCTGTTTGCAGCGCCCTACAATTTGGCCGACGGCACCCTGGGAATAACCCCGTATCCGCTTACGTTTCCCCCTCTCAACGCCAGGGCCAGCCATCCGAATACAAGCGTCATTTTCGACGGCGTTTACAACCCGCAATCCGGCATGACCGCACCCATTCCGGCGGATACCTATCCTTATACGGAGAACTATTTCCTTTCCATCGAACGCCAGCTGCCGGGACAGACCGTTTTGAATGTGAGCTATGTTGGCTCCGAAAGTCATCATCAGCTCCTCGTGTATTCTGCAAATCCGGGTAATCCGGCTCTATGTCTGGCCCTCAATCAGCCTGGTGTACTTGCGGGAGGCGAGTCTTGCGGTCCTGGCGATGAAAACAACGAGTTTAATCTCGCTGAAGCGTTCACATTCAACGGGGTCAACTATCCCGCGGGTGCGACGCTTCAGGGTACCCGCATGGGATTAAATACAAGTCTCATCAACAACAACGCGATCGGAAATTTCTACGGGAATAATGACTATATAGGCAGCATCGGAAACTCGAACTACAACGCGCTGGAAGTGAGTGTCAAGGCCTCGACCAAGCGTCTTACGTATTCGCTCGGCTATACGTACAGCAAGTCCATTGATCAAGCCTCGTCGCTTGCCGATGCTGTTGATCCCTTCAATCATAACCTCACGCGCGCGATTTCGGCTTGGAATCTGACGCATGACTTTGTGACGACCTACGATTACCGATTGCCGCTGGAACAGCTGACGCACCACGCTCGTCATCTGCTGGAGGGCTGGGAGATATCCGGCGTCACCCGCGTCACCAGTGGCTTCCCGGTTACTCTGAGCACGAACGGCGACAACTCCTTAGAGGGGAGCAGCCCAAACGGCGTTAACAATCGCTATCTGGACCTCCCTGATTTCACGGGAGAGCGTCTGGACATCACGAATCCGCACCGCAACGGGCTGCAGGATTTCAATCCCAGCGCCTTCACCGACAATGCCATAGGCACCGTCGGTGACGCGCCACGGCGATACTTTTCCGGGCCCGGGGGGTTCAACACCGACCTGGTACTGCGGCGAAATTTCGAAATCGGTGAAACGAAGGCATTACAGTTCCGCTTGGAATCGTTTAACGTTTTCAACCACACGCAATTTTTCGGTCCCGCAGCGGTCAGTGGCGACGTGGACAATCAGCTGTTTGGGCACGTAGTCAACGCAGCATCGCCCAGACTGATACAGCTCGCTCTCAAGTTCGCATTCTGACCCTAGGCACTGCCACCTACGACCTCTCGAAAACGATTACCCTGAATGGAACGATTACCGTTCATACCATCCCAGGTCCACTCGATGACTTTGTGCCCCTTCAACTCTGCCGGGACGGAACATTTGTCGTCTGCGTGAATATGTACATTAACCATGCGCAGTTTTATGGGGCGGCTTCCGGAGACGGCGAGGTGAATGATCCGCATTTCGGCGAGACTGTGAGCGCGGCGGCTCCTAGCTTGGTCCAGCTCGCTACAAAACTCACATTCTAGCAGCTTGTTGAATAATCGAGTTTTTCAACCTGCGGTTCCTGAATTCGATCCGCTGAAGCTGAGTTGCTGAGGAGTGCTCTGAGTTGTTCTGTGTACTCAGCGGGGCTCGAAGCCAGCTGCGTGTCATGTTTTGGCCGTCAGGTTTCGTAGTCGGCAGCTGTTGTAGGCGGCGCCGATGAAGGTAAACAGCCATTCGCCTATTGGCGATCCTCCCATCCCGCTTTCTTCAGCATTCCCACGACATTCGTCCACCCGAGCGATCGCTCACTCGTTTTTGCTTCCACTGGCTCGCTTTATACTGTTCATATCCGCCCTTGACAGTCGCTGTGGCGACTATGATAAAAACAACGCTTATGTGCTGCAAAGTTTCTCCGGATGAAAATAAATGCATCAGCTTTTGATTCACTTCTGCGCACTCCTTGAGCACAATTCGATTATCGTCGCCCTCAGTGACTCGGTCGTATTTTATGAACTATTGGAATTACTGCATTTTACCGGCTTCTTCCTGTTGGTAGGAACTATCGCCATTCTTGATTTGCGAGCGATGGGTGTTGCAAGTCGAAAACAGGGTCTTGCTGCTCTAGCGAAGCAATTATTTCCGTGGATGTGGCTTGGATTACTGTTGACGCTCGCGTCAGGCTTTTTAATGTTTGCGGGCGATGCCACCGATTTCGCACTAGCTTCGCTTTTCCGCGTCAAATTACTCGTTATTGCCCTAGCGTTCATAGTTGGACTAATCATGCAATGGAATGCCCCGCGATGGGGTCGAATGGAGGCCATACCCTTCGGTGCCAAGCTCTTGGCTTTCGTTTCGTTGGTGTTGTGGGTTGGCGCGATCCTTGCAGCAGTCGAAGTGCCGGCTATCTCCGGTGTGGGATAACTTGTAAAATATCATTTTCAATATAAGAGGTCGTGGCATCAACAAATGCTCGATTTTTTTATGTCATTCGCCAAGTGGCTGCAAACCACGTGGTGGGCCGTCGACATCAGCAGTTCGCTATGGGCGTATCCGTTCGTCCAGCTCACTCATTTCGCGGGCTTGTCGTTATGGATCGGAACAAGTTTTGCACTCGACCTCCGCCTGGTCGGCCTCGGCAAGAAGGATCCAACAGGTGCTGAACTGGCGCGCGCTCTCTTCGTCTGGAACTGGGTCGGATTCGGCACGGCTATTACCGGCGGCTTTCTCTTATTTTCAGCGGCGGCGACAAAATATATTCCCAATCCTGCCTTTGAAATAAAATTGGGAGTTCTGATTCCACTCGCGTTGATAGTTCACATCGTTGTACAGCGGAAAGCGCTCGCATGGGGCGCGACCCGAGAAGTTCAAATAGCCGGGCGAATCGCTGGCCTGATCGAGATGGTTTTGTGGCTCTGCGTGATTACAGCCGCTGTTTCCATTCCCAGTTTCGAAATCCACTAGTGCGGATGTTCCACTCGTCAATTAGCGGAGTCATTGCAGTAGCTGGCATCGTTCTGGCCTCCGCCGGCTGCGACAATCGGCAAACTACCCAATCCGACGTGGCGTCGGCGGTGGTCGATTCGAGTACGACCGGTTCCATCACCGGTACCGTTACGCTACAAGGATCTTTACCGGCTTCGAAACCAATCGACATGAGCGCTTCTCCTGCTTGCGTGCAAGCGAATGCGACCACAGTCGCGTCGCAGCAAGCTGTAACAGGCGAGGATGGACAGCTGGCAAACGTGGTTGTTTATCTCAAAAAAGGCTTGGCGAAGCACCAGTTCAAAACGCCAAGCGAACCCGCGGTGCTAGTTCAAAAGAACTGTATGTATGCGCCACACGTCGTAGCGCTCATGACCAATCAGCCATTCGAGGTCGCGAACGACGATCCGACAATGCACAATGTTCACCCTCTTCCAAAAAACAACCGGCAGTGGAGCACATCGCAGCCTGCCGGATCGACGGCGCTCAAGTCCTCATTTGCGCGACCCGAGTTTGCCATGCCTATGTTGTGCAGTGTCCACCCATGGATGCGTGCGTTTGTTTTTGTGTTCGACAATCCATATTTTGCGGTTACTTCGAAGACCGGCAGGTTTGAACTGCGAAATGTTCCGAGTGGCACTTATACGGTCGAGGCATGGCAAGAATATTTCGGAACACAAGACCGAACGGTAACGGTTGGTCCGAAGGAATTGAAAACCGTTTCGTTCATTTTCGCGAATGGGCGTGACCACCACGCAGAGTGAGGATCGTCGAAGATTCTATGCCATAGGCGTTGGCTGACGAGCTGGACTTTTCCGCGTGTCAGCGCCTGGAAGCCAGATGTGCTAGCCCCGTCTTGCGCTCCGGGATATGCATTGTCGTCAAGCTCGTGATCGCCACAAACGACATGCTGAAATCTCACCGCATCTTCCGTTGGCGTCGAATCGCTCAGATAACTTGTCGCTGCGCACCGTTTTGGGAAGCGCCAAGGTCGAATACCGATTGACTCCGTTATTATGGCAAGGAATGTAATGTTAGATTGGCTCTGCTAACCTCGCCTGAGAAAGTCGGCTTGCCCGGGGCGCGATCAGCGCAACGGATGGGCTTATGCTTTTCCCGCACCGTGCGTACCTGCCGAGCAAGTCGCCAAGCATCGGGTTAGGTTAGGCTTTCATATATGGAGCTAACCGCGCTGAATTGGCCATTGCTTCGGCTTTCCAGATCTCCCATGCCTTGTGGCCCCCGCCCGACTCGTTGGAGACGTCCACATTCGCGCCCTCCATTGGATTTAGGAACGTAATTTGGCCCAGCGGTAGCGCTTGCAGCTGTATCTGCGCGTTAACTTGGACATAAATCGCTCGATACACGGCATGTTTGACGCTCGGTCCGACCACCGCATCCCCGTGCCCTCGCATGAGTGCCACGGGCGAGTTCCCCAGAACTTTGGCCAGAGCGGCACCCTCCTGGTTAGTGTTCACCGTCATGCGGTTGTTTTCTCCGGAGACATCGCGAATGTCGAATACCGGCACATACTGCGGAAGGAATCCGGCCAAGTGCATTATCGGGCGCAGCGCGACGCCCGTGACACCGAACGGGATGACGGCCGGAGAGTGGCTGTGAACGACCGCTTGGACATCCGGTCTCGCGCGATAGATTTCGCCGTGTATGAAGCGTTCCCCGTAAGGAAATCGGCCGTTCGCGTTAAGCGGCGTGCTGTCCTGATCGAACTCCAGCATGTCGTCCTTCGTCACCAGGGCGGGCGCTTTATTCCAGGACATGAAGAAGTGTGCTGGTTTTGCAACCGAGCGCACGCTGACGTGGCCGAAACCATCCACGACTCCCTGCTGAAACAATATGTGATTGGCGGTCACTAGGTCGTCGATGCGCTCCTCATCCGTCGTCTCGAACGGTTTATTGCTCGGTGCTGCCAGCCGTGTTTCCCCCTGTTGAGGAACGCTGGGTACGGCACTTAACAGCGATGCGGCTGTAGTCGTCGCGATCCCTGACAGGAAGGCTCGCCGCTTAACCTGCGGAGCCGATATTTCCTCAAATTCACGCATAGCTTCCTCCTCGTGCGATCCGATCTTCTTTGTTCTTCTATTTCATCGTCACAGGCAAACTCAATTCGCAAGCCGATTCATCGCCCAGCCGCTGGCATCGCTCTATGACGGGGAGCGCGCCGGTATGCCGATAATCCGAGTCCTGATCGATCCACACTTTTTCGTCGAGACCCACTATATATACGACGCGAGTATTTCCTTCAACCTGCCAAACCGAATAACCTAATATCTAAGATCCTAGTCATTTGCCAGAGACCGGCCATCCATCCAGGTCCCGCACCGCATATGATGCAGCTCGAACAATTCGAAGGTCCTTTTCGAAGTTTACAGGATCTCAAAAAGGTCGCGTTCACGGAAGAGTACGAAGTCGAGACACGCTTGGCGCTCTGGGATCTCCCCTCGCTCGTCCATCCCCAGCCGCTTCCGCCACCACGCCGATCGAGCGGACGTGGACGGCACTCGAGACGCGGCGGGAGCGAGTTGGCGGTTCGACTATACGGGACGCTGCGTATGAATCGAAAGTACTCAGAAGTCAGTCGTGTCGAGAGTAGCTCGCCGGTGCAGCTGATCAGCGCGAGTTCGCGGAACGACCCGCCAAGAGCTGCTTCACCGTGAGGGTTTCAGTGCTTCGGTTCTCCGAGCACCGGAGAGCATAGGGTCGCTGACGCATCGCAGCGAACGAGCGTCTCTTGACAACGCCTTCGCTCTTATCGTCGGCACCCGAACTAATTCTGATCGGAGATGCCCTAATTGGTTTAAACTAAGGGCATCGCGGGTGCGTTCCAATTCGATTGCCAGTCTCGGAGAACGATGAATCCACCCAATTCGAAGTCAAAGTCGAAATTCCGGATCACACCCATCCCTCGAAGGCGCGTGTTCGAAGCGGTTGCCGATTCAATTCGTCAGGGGATTTTTGCCGGGACGCTCTTGCCTGGCCACAAGTTGCCTCCGGAGCGGGAAATGGCTTCGCGGTATCGAACGAGTCGTGTGGCTCTTCGCGAAGCGTTGCGCGCGCTTGAGAACGAAGGGATGATCGTCATCAAGAGGGGCTATGGAGGCGGTGCTTTCGTTTCCGACTTCGACAATGCTCTGAAAGCATTACGAGATTCGCTGAACACCGTTGTTAAGCTTGGACGGGCCAAGAGCGTTCATTTGACTGAAGTCCGTAGGATGTTGGAACCTCAGATCGCGCAGGTTGCAACTTTCCGGGCTACTCCTTCAGATTTGCAACAGATCGAGAATGTCGTTTTGGCTCAGGAGGAAGAACTCAGAACGGGCGCACTCAGCCGCAGATACGACATGGAATTTCATCGCTTAGTTGTGAAGGCAACCCATAATCCGGTGCTTGCTATCGTGGTTAACGCGATTAACGATTCCTTGCGGGAGTCCATTTTTCGTTCTAAGTTGAGCCAAGAGATGCGGGCGCGCGTCGTGGGTAATCACAGGACCATATTCGAAGCACTTCGCGACCAGAACGCTGAGGCAGCTCAGAAGTCAATGACCGATCACGTGCTCGCAGTGCAGGGCCACTTGGATCCGCTGGAGTCCAAGAAGCGTATTGTTAAGTGAACTTCGAGGTTTCGCTTATGCAACGCTCTGCGTGTCTCAGTTCTTCGATGCAAACGCCGATACCCAAGGTAAGAGCCGGATACGGGAATCGCGCTCGCCCAGATCGGCAGCGGTTTTGTGAGCAACCCCGATCCCTATTTTGACCGTGCGGCATTTTGGAAGAAATTAAGGAGAAAGCGGAGGCACGTACGGTAGCGTGCGTGCAAAAAACCACAACAAGAAAAAAACCAGTGTCGTGTTCACAGCCAGTTGTAACAACCCGTAGCCCACCAACTCGCGTGTCTTAATTTTCAGAATACCGACCAGTGGAAGCATCCAAAACGGATTGATCAAGTTCGGCAACGCTTCCGCGGCATTGTAAACCTGTACGACCCATCCCAGGTGAACGCGCAAATCCTTCGCCGCCTGCAGTACGTACGGTGCCTCGATGATCCATTTGCCACCTCCCGATGGAACGAAAAGCCCAAACAGAGCCGAATACATTGCCACTAGGAGCGGAAAGGTCCCGTGCGAGGACACGCGCACGAAGAAGTGCGCCAGGTCCCCCGCGATTGGCGACATCGTGACGATCCCGAAAATCCCCCCATAGAAGGGGAACTGGATCATCACGCCCGCTGTCCCGGGCACGGACTTGTTTACCGCACTGGTAAACGACCGCGGACGGCGGTGCAGCAGCAACCCCGCCATAAGAAAGAAACAATTGTACGTGTTCAAATCCAGGGCCGCCATTGGCCCCTTCCCGGCGATCACCTGCGCAAGATAAGCGAACCCGATCGCGCCGATGACGATCGAGAGCGCCGGTGTATACTCGAGCCATTCCGCGGGTGTGCGCGGAGGATTCACCTTCTCGATCTCAATCCCTTCGGTGACGCCGAACGACTCAGCCGTCTTGGCCGAATTTTTCGGGGCGGAAAAGTACGCGACGCTGGTTGAAACAAGTATAAGGATCGCGGCCGTTGCGAGGCTCTGCCACGTGTAGATCGTCTGGCTCAGCGGAATAACGCCGCTGATTTTGAGCAGTCCCGTCGGGATAGAAGACGCGGTCGCCATCAGGAGCGCTGCCGACGACGAAAGCCCCAGCGCCCAGACGGTACCGTTGCCCAGATAAGCCGCCGCGCCGATCGCGCGATAGTCGACTCCGCGCACATGCCGCACAACTTCGCGCGCCAGGACGCCAGAAAAGATCAGGGCGAATCCCCAGCTAATCAGAGAAGTCATCATCGAGAAAAACGCCACGAACGCTACAGCGTGCCGCGGCGTCCTGGGAATGCGCGCCAGTCTGCGAATAAGCGCATACACAGGCGGTGAGGTCGCCACGACGTATCCGCCGATGATGATCATCGCCATCTGCGTCGTGAAGGGAATTAAGCTCCAGAACCCTTGCCCGAAAAATTGCACCAGATTCCGGACAGGAGTACCGACGGCCAGTCCCGCCATAAACACAGTGAACAACGCGAGCAGCGAAAAAACAAACGAATCCGGGAACCAGCGCTCTGACCAGTCCGCTAGCGCGATGCCGACGCGCGCGAGTGGCCCCTCGGGAACCCGCCTCTCAGCGACGAAAGTGCGCGCTGGCTCCATCGCCGAGCTTGGATTCTCGACCATTTAGACAATTTGTGCGCGAATGCTTATTACGCGACTTGCGCAAAGCGTCTCGCAAAGTCGAATGTCGCAAAAGCCAAAAATGTTCGTCCCATAGTGCTCTTACGGCTTAGTAGCCTTCGAGCGAGAACGAAGAACACCTGTCACGACCTGGCATGGTTTCTCTTGTAAGTGGCTGCTCTTGCAACGAGTACCGCGAAGGGATTACAAAGTTTGGTTGAATAACCAGCGATGAGGTCCTTTCCCAGGCCGTTGGTCACGATGTTGGGCCGCATGTGGCTTAACCCTCGCTCCGAGTTTTCAGCTCGCCGAAGTGGCGATGCCGGGTTTTTGGCCTTTCCCGTTGCGCGTGTCGCCGCCGAGGTGGCCGGCCGGATCGTGCTTCTCATAGTCCCGCGATCTGTCAACTCGGCTTACAAGGTCCGCTGTACGATGGCCTCGATTCAGTTTGTTGAGCGGTTCGTTTTCGCCGATAATATCCTAGAGTTTCTTGTGCTTGATTCGAAGTTCATCGATCCGCTTATCGTCGATAGCGGGATTCTTATTCTTCTATTCTCGTGGCTGTTTACACTGTTCTCATTTTACATCCGCGGCAGGCTTCAGAACCTTTTGGTCAAAGTCTTGCCATTCTTCTTTCGTACAATAATATTCCTGCAGCTTCCAATCCGGCTTGAATTTGAAGTTTCTCTTGACGCCGTCCCATGCTGCGGTTCCCCAAGCTTTGGGATCGGAGAAGTCCATGCTGAGCTCCATATCGTCATACGACACGCGTTTGTAGCGCTCCACGAGGTGGAAGGCGTCGCTCATGCGATGAGATGAATCGATATCGACGAAGTCCTTGCCGTTAAAACCGATTGTGTCGACAACCAATGTATCACCGTCCCACTTGCCAACCGAGTTTCCCATGTACGTTGATTCGAGATCCTTCGGATGTTGCCCATCCATCCAGATTACCCGCCACTCGCGATGGTATTCGAAAAACTGGAAAATCCGGCCGGGGACTTGAACGAACTCCATCGGGTTCGGCTCACTATGAAGCGCAGGTACACCAATGGGATCGCAGTTCTGACCTGGGTACGCTCCGGTTGGCACTGAGTGGCTCCCGTGTGAGACGCCTTCCTTGAAAACCAGGTTCGCCTCAGCCCATGGCGTCAAAGGAGGTTCTGGATAAGAGTAAAGTAAGCCTCTGATTGATCCTTTCTTATCGGAAGTTTGCGAAGAACTGACCTTTACTCCACCGCTCCCGGGACGGTAGCCGTACCACACCCCGGACAAGTCATGGGGATCGAAAGCCTTGGGCTTTGTCCCTTCCGACTGCGCTGCGGTTCGCGTCAGCACAGCGGGCGAGAAAAGTAGCGCCACTGCCAGCCAAAATATCACACCCGCAAAGCGATTTTGCATTTCGAAACCCCTCCCCGTAGTTCGCGCCTTTAGTCAACTTGCGGCGCAGGGTAAAGTTCTTTCCCATTCGCAAACACTACTTTAACCAAATATCCCACCGTCGAGCCGTTCTTGGCGGGATGAAGGTAGACGGTCACCTGGTCGCCTGGTTTAAGACTTTCCTTGGTCCAGCCGAGCTCGACAAGTGCCCGCGGATTGTGCGTTTCCACACTCCAGTGCTGAACGTTGCCCTTATCGTCGTTGGCGTCAAAGGAGAGAAGGGAATGGGGATTCCGGAGTTCGAAGCTTGTGACCGCCCCTTTTAGGGCGAGTGTCTTGCTCATGTCATACGCTGCTACCCCGTGATGGGCCGACACCGGGGTCGAAGCGACGACGAGCAGACCGACCAAGACGGCGACACAAGCTGTCGATCCATGGCGCATATCACATCTCCCATAAGGATTGTTTTATTGTCATTACCCTACGACCGCTCAGCGCTCCAATGCTAAACGCAATGCCAACTTTTGGCGATTTGCACGATTTGAATGCATCTCATCTACCAAGTTCTATCTCCAATTCTTGATTATCCTCACAGGCCGCCTCAATAGATCTTCGCTTCGGGATACGTGACGGAGACCGCCTCGGCCTGTTCGCGATATCCGGAATGTGATCGCGCTCCTCTCCGTTCTTGCGTCGCCTCCGCGAGGCCCGCTACGCCGTCCACGGGCCGAGGCGGCGTTGGCTGGCCCGTCATCGCTTGGGCGAGTCACACTGTATCTGAAGCATTGCGGTCGTGCCGAACTAATCCCGGCAGCCCTTCCGAAGATGGGAAGACAATCTGCAATACTTGCGTCGTTCGGACCCCGGCAACCAGAGCCACCATGGACCAACATCATACCACTCTCCAACGAATACTACGAACTCTTGCTGATGTCAAGAAAATCCCCCGCTTGCCGCTACGGGACCTGCGACAAGCAGTCTTCAGTGTAGCGAAAGAGGTCGGTCTGTCGCCTTTTTCCGCTGCTCATCTATGCGCTGCCTATAAGCGTCAAATCTCGGAAGTTGGGCGGCGGTCAGGATTGCCCGGATGCGTGCAGATGCTTGCTGACGAAGTTGTTCGCGTTGCGCATCGGCGGGAGCATAGGCCGCACGAATCTGCGCTCTGGTGTCATCCACGATGGCACTCAGCTCCTTTTGTTGATCAACTGACAGTTGCAGTTCGTCGGCCAAGTCACCGATGATTTGGTGCGAAGACGATCTCGGGGGACGCGGGGGGTTCCACATGTGCTCCTCCCAAGCATGACTCCCTAACCCGCCGAGCAGGTTTCCGAGCACAAACACGACCAGCATGAGGATTGCTGCTTCGCTTTTGGTCCTGATGTTTTCCATGATCTTCGACAGTAAGAGAAGTCTTTCCGGTGGCCGTTAAGCAGCTCCCGATGTGCCTGCGGTCAGGCCTTGAAGAACCTACCGAGCTGCGCTGGAAACAGCTCCTCGATCTGCACGGGACGCTTCGTAACGCCCTGCTCATGGCAGTACAGGAGAAACGCGCCGAGCGTGTGCCGATTCGGCTCGATCCCATAAGGCCAGAAATCATCGCCAAACATAGCCCGAGCCTCATCCGCCCTCTCGTGCGACCACGGGATCGGGATCCGCGATTTCAGTGAGCTCGAGAGATCTCGCAAGCTATTGTCCTTTGCTTCCTCAAAGGCTTCGAATAGGTTCATAGCGATCCAGGGGTGGCGGTCAAGCGTCGCCGCCTTGATCACGATGACATGCATGATGGGAAATATGCCTGTCTCGCGGTAGTATGCCTCCTCCAGTGCATGATGGTCCGGCCACAAGCGAGATATTCCCGGGTTTCTGGCCGTGAAGGCGCTAGGTTCGCGGGCGGAGATGACGGCATCGAGTTCGCCGGACAATAACATCTCGTTGAGCGAACGGTCATGAATATGCTCGATCGTCACACCCTCGGGGAGCGATAACAGGACCTTCTCAATGCGTCCGGGCTGGTTTACACCCGCCTGTACCCAGTGAATGTCTCGGAGTCGGACGCCACACTGATGCTGCAGATAGGCGCGAGCATAAATCCCGGCCGTCTGTGCCCACTCCGGAATTCCAACGCGTCGACCCGCGAGATCGCCGGCGCATAAGATTCCCGCTCCCCTGGCGACGTAAAATGCCGATTGGCGGAACATGCGCGATGGAAATACTGGTATCGCGCGGAACGGCGCTACGCCGGATCCGACAAGCGACACGTACTTCGCCATAGAGAACTCTGCGACATCCCATTCGACAAACGATAGCATCCGGAAGAAGATCTCTTCCACGGGAAGATCGACCGTAGCCAGACGAATACCTTCCGTACGAACCCGCCCGCGCAAAAGGTCACTCACATGCTCGTAATAGCTGATTGCCAGCGAGAGTTCAATCTCAGGCACGAACATTCCTCCGACAGGTGCATCCTTAAGGACGGTCAGAGCTGACCGGCTACTTGATCAGATGTCCCCATTTCTCTAACGTCCTGCCGCGCAATTCGGGACTCGATTCCGCTACGGCGGGAAAGTCTTTTATGGATTCATAGGGACGACAAGCAACGAGGATCGCTCGTGAATTGTGCGCGCCGTTCTTGCGCGGGTCCAGCGGGCCGCTCCACGCCTGTCTGATGAAATCGATATCCTCCACAGGGTCACAACGGGTGGACATCGCCCAAATGACGTCGAACGTGTTGGTCGGGTCAATATCTTGTTCAACCACCACTACAAATCGACCCAAATAGTTGCCGGCGTGGACATTCGCCGCTAGCATGGCGGCTTGCTTCGCATGGCCGGCGTAGGCTTGCTCGATAGAAATGATGTTGAAAAGCCGCCCGCCTCCGGCCTCGTGGCACCACACCCCTCGCACGCCCGAGAGCCCTGCCTTCTCGACCTGATCCCAAATCATCGCCGATTTGATGACGCATTTGCTCAGTGAGTAGTCCGAGGGCGGACGCATGGGGCACGCCATCGTCATAATGGGCGCATTGCGATAATAGACGCGCCTTACGCGCACCACGTTGTCTTCCCTCATCGAGCTGGCATAGTAACCGGTCCATTCACCGAAGGGCCCCTCGGAGCGCAGATCGTCGAGGAGTATTTCTCCCTCCAGCACGATCTCGGCTTGTGCCGGCATCGGCAATCCATGAAGTTCGCTATTTATTGTGTCAAACGGTTCCCCGCGGTGGCCACCGGCATGAGCAAATTCCCCGATCCCGTAGCCCACCTCGTTGCCGGAGGAAAGGAACAGTAACGGGTCATGGCCACAGCAGATTACCACCGGGCAGTTTTTGCCTTGCTTGAGGTATTTCTCGCGAATGAGGCGCCCATGCTTGCCGGGTGACATCCACAGGCCGAGAGTGTTGCGATCGTGTACCTGAGCCCGGTAAGTGCCGATGTTTACCCATCCGGTGTCCGGATCCCGCATTATGACGAGATCGGCCGTACCGATATAGCGCCCGCCGTCGAGCTCATGGAGAAACGGGACCGGGAACTTAAAAAGATCAACCGCGGCATCGCGGTCTACGTTTTCCAGCACCGGGCCAGTATTGACAACGACATTGGGAATAAGCTGGAATTGCTTCATTCGGTCGCGATAGGCGCGCACGACGTCGAGCGGGTGTTTCGGCCTTGGCAGGCCGAGTGTCAGCGCCAATCGAAGCGGTGAATTGGTCATGCCCGACAGCACTCGGAAATCCGCCGAGTAGCCTGGGATATTCTCGAAAAGAATGGCGGGCGGGTTCTCGGGCCGCGCGTGATAGATCATCTCGGCAACCGCACCCATCTCCAAATTCCAATCGACACCGGAGATCCGCAGCAGCTCGCCGACGCTACTGACTCGCTCGATCCAATCCCGCAAGTCCACATGCGGCTTGCTAAACTCACCCGCATACATTGAATTGCGCAGTGCACTCACGACCTACCTCCTTACGTTACTTCCAGATAGGGGCTAGGAAACAGACGAAGATCGTGACGACAAATATCTGCACGAGTCCCCAGAACAGACCAATACGAAAGACTTCACGATCCCTCCCCGTAAGATTCACGAGCGATGCCGCAAAGCGAATGAGCGGCGGTTTGATCCCGTTTGTGGGCCCCATGGCCACCAGATTGACCAGGCCGAGCAGTAAAACCAGCGGAAGACCGAGGCGCGCCGCAGGAGTCAATTGCATTCGAGAAAAAAGGAAAACGGCGGGTGTTCCTTGACCGAACGTCATTCCTCCGAGGAAGATCAGGCCGGATTCAAGTATCTCGTAAACCAACTTTCCTCGGTTGGAGAGCATTTCGCCTAGGAATGCGATCTGGCCGGTATAGCTCATAAGGTAAACGGTCGCGCTGCCAAACAGAAGTGTGATCAGGCTTGAAGCAGCATGCCGGGTTCCGAAAGCGATGTCCTTTAGGGGGTTCGAGTCTTTCAGACGAAAGAGGTAGCAGCACGCTACTGCGATGAAGATCGGAAAGGCCGGGGCCGCAAAGATGCTGACTTTGACTCGGCTAAACCCCCAGGCAGCAAACGACATTTCAAAATGAGCCAGCAGTCTTGTCACAGCAGGAATCAATATAACCAGGGCGTACGCCATCGCCAGTAGTAGCGGTGCGAAAGACCTGAAGATGGTTGACGCCGAGCGCGAGGAATGGCCCTGGGCGGAGCTCGAACTTCCACGCGAACCGGACGCTCCTTCCACACTGTCGGAAACCTCTCTATGCCGAGCCACCTTTCGGTAAAAAAACAGAAACACTAGGGTGATCGTCGCCCCCGACATCAGGGTTAAATTGTGATACTGGGGCCAAATCTGTGTGAAGAGGACAAGGCCGGCGACATTGCTCAGCGAGAAGAGCCAAAAGAGAATCTGGCCCTGCCTACCAAAGAACCGGATTCCCAGAATCCTAAACGTTCCGAAAATCGAAACGAAGACGAGCGGAATCGCGAGCAGTCCGGACGCGTGCGCGATTGCCGAAACCGGAACGCCCGTCGCCGCACTCGCAACCTCCGCTCCGATGAACCAAGCGGCGAACGGGATGCACCAAGAAACAAAGGTCAGATAGCCGGCTGCTGATTGGACCCCATCGAAGCCAAATTCTGCCAAACCAGGAATCGCTACTGAGTAAACCGCGTAAAGATTAAAGGTTCCTACGACTCCGCTTAGGAGCGCAATCATTGTCAATCCGCGGCCTTGCTTGTCCTGCGCTGGCCAGATGGATCCAAAGGAATCGAGAAGAACGGAAATAAGACCGGTGGCGCGAAACGCATATCCGAAGATTTGACCCGACCAGAGAAGAAGGAAAACGCTCCACATCGTCAGATTTCCCCAAAGCGCCGCCTCGATGCTTCGAACAGGTGATGTGCGGTAATAAGCAAGGACCACGAAAAATTCGACGGCACAGGTCCACAGAGCTGTCATCAATGCGCTAAAGCGGAACAGGAGAAAGCCCGCGACGAGCATCCCAAAGGGCAGCAGCGCGAAAACCGTTTGTCCAATCGTATGCAGATAGCCGTCCTCGATGCTTTCCGAGCCTCACGGAACGATCTCGAGATGCATCAACTCCCCGTGGGTTGCTGCATGCTCCCACTTTTGTTCTTAAGTAGGTCCGCTTCAAATAATACTGCGTCGAGTTGCTCACGGCATTCCGCACCGACAGGAACCAGAGGTAAGCGCAATTCAGCAGAAGGCAACAGTCCGATTCGCCACATCATATACTTGAGGGGAACTGGATTGGTGTCTAGGAAGATCGCTTCGTTTAGGGCAGAAAGACTATAGTGAAGCTGGCGGGCGATCTGTAATTGATTTCCCTTCAGCGCTTCGCACAACTTCGCGACGCGCGCGGGATCCAGATTGCCGACAGCATTCATGGTGCCTGCGGCGCCAATTGCCATCATGGGCAGGCTCAGTGCCTCGAGCCCGCAGAATATGCGAAATTCTTGTCCCAGCCTTCCCAGGACTTCGGTTACAAATCCCAAGTCAGTAGAGGCGTGTTTTATTCCGACGAGTTTTGGAGTGCGTTCTGCTATCTCCACGACCGTCGACGCTTTTACAGTTACAGAAGTTCGGCCTGGAATGTGATAGATCAGAAGGGGAATTTCGATCCGCTCAGCCACAGCCAGGAAATACTGAACCAGGCCTCGCTGGGGTGGTTTAATGTAATAGGGTGTGACCACCAGAACAGCGTCGGCCCCGAGCTTCTCGGCTTTCGTCGTGATCTCAATTGTTTCTGCCAACGATTGCGAACCGGTTCCCGCTACGACAGGGATTCGCCGAGCGACCGTTTGAACTGCAACCTTCACCAATTCGCATCTTTCATCCACAGTCAAGCTACTCGGTTCACCAGTCGTTCCGCCGATCACGATTCCATGCGAGCCACCTTTCACCTGGCGATCTATTAGAGAGGCGAACGTTTCAAAATCGATTTTGCCATCCCGAAATGGCGTGACGACAGGGGGATAAGAGCCTCGGAGAAATGCTTTATCCAACTTTAGCATTCGTTGACCCCGGATTAGACCGCACTTACGCGATTGGTTGCGAAGCCGTTTTGGATACCGAGAAGCTTGGGCTTTTCACGCAAATTTTCTTGCCACAGCAACGAGCCCAGCGCTATGTGCAACGGCTGGTCTTGAACTGTCAGCTCGTACACGTCCTGAGCGTTTGACGCGTGGTTGTGTACGGCCCAACCCGGAGCGCTTAACATTAAGTCCCCGGCTTCCCACTCGTGCCTCTGGCCGTCCACGATGCTGTAACCGCTCCCAGCGAAATAGTAGTTGACGGCGGCTGAGACGTGTCGGTGAGGACGATCGACGATATTCCCGGGTCGAACCGTGAAGGTCGCAAAAAAACTGCTGGTGGTTCCGTTCGTTCGGCCGGTGGCTGGGTCGTACAGAAGGTATAGGCGGCGCCCTATATATTGCTGACCTAAAGCTCGGAGTTTGTCGAGCTCCGCCTTCACGCTCTCCCAGGGCCAGTGCAGCGGTTTCAGGTCAATCGGAGGAGGATTGATAAGCTGTTCGTAGGGCATCAGAAAAGCCCCGGCCTCGGTTAATCGAAACGTTCCGTAGGGACTAATCCTCGCGTTGTTCTGTGGTTCTGTGCCCGCGTGTGACTCGAGAGCTGCTTCCATTTCCGGAGTTTCATCCACAATATGCACTCCAAGCTTCTCGAGAAGCGGTGAATTGCTATACGTCAGCCGAACTTGAAGGTCGCCAGTGTCGTTGAAGTGCTGATACGTAGACCAAGGGGGAATCGTCCAGACGTCATATGGACCGTAATTGAACCGATGACCATTGATGATAGTGCTTCCCCGGCCTTGAATGCAGAAGTTTACGAGAGAGGAATTGTGTCGCAGCGGCTTCGTTTGTTCTCCAGGCTTCAGAACGCAAATGGCCACCGCAATGCCTTGGGTCAGGCCGTTCCCTATCCCGGAGGAGGGATTCGAAACAAGTGACATGCGACGACCGTTGACCGGCGCTGGAAGAGTCGCGAGGCGCTCGATCTCGAGATCGATAGCTTTCTTCTTGATTACGATAGGCGTCAAATCGTTTGACCCTTGCCGCGGCACATCCAGACAATCGACAAATCCAAACGCCGTATTCTCATTCATGACATCACCTTTCATTCCGAATGGGCTACTTGGCAGCCCAAAAGTCTATGCGAGATCCTAGGTCTCGTCCCGTACCGATCTTTACCGCTTTCTCGTAAATCTCAATGGCCAGTGAAAGATCGGAAATACCCATTCCCAGCGATTTGAAAATCGTTACGTCTGAATTGGGGGTTCGCAGATTCCCGGATTCCATGATGTCCGCTAGCGATCGCAACGCAGCCCATCGGACTTCCTCTTCGCGGCAGAATTCGATCAATTCGCTGGAGAATTTGCGAGCCTGAGAGATGCAGTCTACCGCCACCAGGTCCGCCCGTTCGAGTACGTTACTTGCCAACTCGAAACGGCCAGGCACAATCGCCCCCACCGCATTGATGTGCGTGCCAGGCGCTATCATGGACGCGTCCAGAATCGGCTCTTTTGCACGGGTCACAAGGGTGATGATGGCTGCGTCTTTCACGGCAGCTTTGATCGTGCTCTCCGACACAGCCTCGACGCCAAACTCCTTTTGCACTTGTGCCGTAAATTGAGCGCGCCTTTCTTGATCGCGACCAAAAACACGGATGCGGCGTATGTGCCGGACGGCCAGAACAGCGCAAACCTGCGTCATCGCTTGCTTACCCGTGCCGATGATTGCGAATTCGTCTGCCTCCTCGCTTGCGAGTAATTCTGTTGCAATACCAGAAATTGCGCCCGTACGCAACTGTCCCAGTGCGAACGCCTCAATCACCGCCCGCAATGACCCGGTATTACTGTCGAAAAGTATTAGAAGGGGTTTTGCCCCTTCGGATGTGTGAGCCCAAGTCTTGGTTCCCGCAAATCCCGTGTTGGGGAAAACTGCCCCGATGGCGTGAAGAGTGGAGCCTTGCCCCCAGGAAATATGAGTCTTGGTCATATTCAGCGCTTGTCCATGGGCCTCGAGCAGCAAGCCCTGTTTCAAGGCGGAAATAGCATTCCCCATATCCATGAGTTCCAGTACATCCAACTCGGACAGCCACAGCGTCACGGGCGCTTTCATGTCGTCGATCTCAATGAAGGAGGGACGGGCGGTTCCAACTCGAGGCTGTTAACAATGACGGCATGCGTCATATACCGGCCGATCAACATGAGAACGGCTACTGCTTTTTGGTGGCCGATTAACATGATGACCCGCTCGAGTTCGGCCCTCGTACTGTGTCCCCGTCGTTGGATAACGGCAGCAACAAGTCGCTGAACAGCGAGCTCTGGCTCTAGCAACTCTCCGTTGCCGGACTCTCCAAGGGAGAGAACTTCCGTGATCCAGGACTGGCCCAAACCGAGTTTGAGTGAGAGACGCTCGTGCTGAACGCGTTCGTAAGCGTTTCCCATTAGCTGCGCGGACGTTAGCGCGACAACTTCGGTGAGTCGATCCGGTAGGGCTTGCTTGAGAACTTCGGTGAAGTTCTGAAAGCACATCAACGCGTCCGGCTGATTGGCGGCGCATTGAAAAAACTCGCCCAAATAACCGAGCCGTTGCACTCGTGGCGCTAACATCGCAGCGAGCTTTTCAGGCATTTGTGCCAACGAAAGTCTCGGGATTAGATCACTCATCGCGCCGCCTGGATGGACGCCGTCGCCTTTCGTTCGTCGCTGAAATCACGTACTGTGAGGACTGATATTAGACCAAAAAGTTCAGATGTTCAACATGAATCTAAAAGAATTCACTCTCCTGCCGATTGGAAACAGTATGAGGAAGGTTATCAGCGGTGATCTCAATGGGTCGATGCAACACCATCTAATATGGAACGTCTGTTCAAAGGTGGTGTGTATGACTCAAGGGAAACACGTGGAGCTCTCTGCGGCGCAGCGGACCGAGGTGTGGCGCCGCTGG
>Ga0210394_10000604_pt1 | contig 72100 bp, 66 predicted proteins | sample IncBWC12MmetaG_FD_160121 | JGI IMG/M metagenome (GOLD analysis project Ga0210394, IMG submission 160121) | Forest soil microbial communities from Barre Woods Harvard Forest LTER site, Petersham, Massachusetts, United States - Inc-BW-C-12-M | ecosystem: Environmental > Terrestrial > Soil >... | reverse complement strand
GGGCGCCCGCAATTGGGCGCGGGCGTCCTCGGCCGCAAGCCGTACCGCAGTGCCCATGTGAAACAGCGAACGCGAGCCGAGCGTGCCCATGTCGTAAGGCGTCACGTCGGTATCCGGAGCGACGATGCGCACATCCTCCGCCTTGACATCGAGCACCTCGCCGACGATCTGCGCAAAGGCGGTGTCCGAGCCCTGCCCCATATCGACCGTGCTCTTATAGAGATAGACGCTGCCGTCGGCGGAGACGTTGACGATCGCGACTGACGTGGTCGGCGAGATCGAGGCTTTGAACCCGATAGCGATGCCGCGGCCGCGGCGCAGCGTGCCGGTGCCGCGATCGAACGGAGCGCTCCAGCCGATGCGGGCGACCAGCGCGTCGAGCACCTCGGCGATGGCGGCATCTTGCAGCAAGGTGCCGCTCGCCTGCGGCCGGCCGTTGCGCAAGAGATTCTTCCTGCGGAACTCTACCGGATCGATGCCGAGCTCGCGCGCGATCAGGTCGGTGTGGCTCTCGTAGGCCCAGACCAGTTGCGGAACCCCGAAACCGCGCAGCGCGCCCGCCGGCGTACGGTTGGTGTAGAGCGCGTAGGAATTGATGCTGACGTTCTCGATGTCGTATGGACCCGCCGCGGTGAAACCGGATTTTTGCGTCACCCGCGGACCGATATCGGCGTAGGCGCCGCCGTTCCAATACACCTCGCAGCTGCGCGCAACCACACGCCCATCTTTGCTGACGCCGCTTTTGATGCGAAACGTCGTCGGGTGCTTGGTTATCATGTAGAACTGCTCTTCCATGGTCAGCGCGATCTTGACCGGACGGTGGACGAGCATCGCCAGCGCGGCGACGAGCGCTTCGAGCTTGACGTAGACTTTGGAGCCGAAACCGCCGCCGAGATACGGGACCTTCACGCGCACGCGGTTTTCCGGCCAGCCAAACAACCGCGCGATTTCGATGCGCACAAAGGACGGCGTCTGGTTCGACGTGTAGATCGTCAATCTGTCGTCGCCCGGCTCGGCGACCGCGACATGCGGTTCGAACGGCAAATGCAGGCATTGCTGGGTCTTGAACGTATGCTCGATCACGCGATCGGCGCGCGCGAAGGCCTTGTCGACGTCGCCGCGCCGCAAGTGATAGTCGAGCGCGACATTGGTGCCCTTGCGGCCTTGCAGGTGTTTTAGATCGGCGAAAGTGCCGGCGGGCCGCAGCACGTCGTGGACAAGCGTGTCCGGCTGCATCGCCGCGAGCTCGTCGTACACCGCCGGCAATTCTTCATATTCGGCGGAGATCAGCTGTACCGCCTGATCGGCCACATGCGGATCGCTCGCCAGCACGGCCGCCACCGGCTCGCCGACATAACGCACTTTGTCGAGTGCGAGGATCGGCTGGTCGTGAAACGCCGGGCCGTAATAGGGCTCGGGGATCAGCTTGCGGATATCTTCGCCGGTGACGACGCGGTGCACACCGGGAAGTTCCCGCGCCGCCTGCGTATCGATGCTACGAATGCGTCCGTGCGGCACGGTTGCGCGAAACACCTTGCCGTAAAGCATGCCGGGCAGACGCAGATTATGCGTATAGTCCGCGCGCCCGGTGACCTTGGCGCGCACTTCGAGGCGCGGAATATTTCGCCCGACCTGGTTCATCGTGGCACTTGCTGCGCGGTCTCGGCCAGAGCCTGCCGCACGGCGCGCCGGACATAGACGCGCAGCAGTTCGCGCTTATAGGCCGCCGAGCCGTGGGCGTCGGCGAGAATCGAAGCTTCCGCGGCCGCGGCCTCGCCGGCGCGCTTGAGCACCGCATCGTTCGGCGCCGCGCCGTGCAGCAATTTCTCCGCGCCCGCCATGCGCGTGACCTTTTCGGTCGCGGCGCTGACAACGATAACCGGATCGCGCAGCGTTCCATCGGCAAACGCGAACGACACTGCGACGCCGAGCGCCGGCCAGTCGTCCGCGGAGCGCGACGTGACCTTCATATAAGCGGATTTGCGCGCATTGAGCGCCGGCACCGTCACGGCGGTAATGAGTTCGTTCTTGTCCAGCACCGTTTCGTAATAGCCGGTGTAAAGCTGCTCCAGCGGCATTTCGCGATCGCCCTTCGGACCGCTAATCGCCACGCGCGCGCCGAGCGCGGCCAGCACCGGCGGCAAATCCATGTGCGGATCGCCATGAGCGAGCGCGCCACCGACGCGAGCGACATTGCGTACCCGCGGGTTCGACAGCCGGCGCAGCGCGCGCGTGAGGACGGGCAGTCGGGCAGCGACATTCGAGTCGCGTTCGAGTTCGCTTAGCGTCGCCATGGCGCCAATCCGTAATTCGCCGACGCCGGTCAGCTCAATGCGGGAATATTGCGGCTCGATGCGGTGCAGGCAAACGAGACGGCTCGGCTGGAACACGCCGGCCTTCATCATCAGCATCAGCGCCGTGCCGCCGGCAACGGCGCGGATCGTGGGCTCTTTCGGATCGAGCATCGCCACCGCCTCTTGCAACGATGCCGGCTCCACCATTTCGAACGGAATCACAGAACGCTTCTCCCGGCAGTTTTAATGTTCTCAGGCGCTCGCCATGCTCAGCACGTGATCGGCGATCTCGGCGCGCGTGCCGACCCAGATGTCCGGCGACGACATCGCCTGCTCGATGATCTTCTCGTAAAAATGCGCGCCGCGATGGTGGCCGAAGATATGGGCGTGGCTTGTAATGTCGACGATGCGAAGCTCGTCGCTCCGTGCGCGCGCGATCTCGATCACCTCGTTGTATGACTCAAGCATCATGCGAGGCGGGTGGCCGTATTTCATCGAAGGCATGTCATTGACGTCGTACGACAGCGGAATAGCGACAATCCGTTTATTGCCATGGTTGACGACGTAGGGCAGATCGACGTTGAAGACATCGCCATACCAGCGGTAGCCGGCATCGGCGAGCAGTTTTGGCGTTGCGGGTTTCGAGGTGCCGCGCGGCGACAACCAGCCGATGATCTTCCGACCTGACGCCTGTTCGAGCAGCATCGTGCAGCGTTCGATATTGTTGCGCTCCTGCTCGTCCGTGAGCAGCGCCGGGATCACGTCCATCGCGTAGGAATGCGACAGCACTTCGTGGCCGCTGTCCGCGATCGCCTTGACGGTCGCCGGCGAGCGCTCGGCAATGATGGCGTTGGTCATGACGCTCGCCTTGGCGCCATGGCGGGCAAGGCCATCCATCAGCCGGTGGATACCCACCTCGACGCCATAGGCCGCCCAGGAGATCGCCATGGTGTCGAGTACGCCGGCAGGCAGCGGATTGCCCATCGGGCTGATGCCTGGCGCCTTGCCGTCCGACCACGCTTCGAGACAGACGTTGAATACGACAGCGATACGCTTGCCGTTCGGCCACTCCCAGTTCGGCTTATTTTTCATTCACGGCCCCGGACGCGGAACTCGGTCGGAGCCAGTGTTAAATCACAAGAAGGTTCGCCGCGTCGAGGCACTCAGTCACGCGTTGCGGGTCTGCGGGCGCGGGCTCATGAGCCACGTCCCCGTGACGACCAAGAGCGCAAGCAATGCCGGCGCGACGGCAAGGGGCAGACTGGCCGCGGCGACCGCGGCCGTGGCGGCCCAGCCAATCGAGGAAAATGCCTCGGCGAAAGTGGCCAAACGCGAGGAGACCTGACGGCGGCGAAATTGACTGCGCTTGGCCTGGCTGCGGAACCAAAGCTGAATGGAGGTCGCCGCCGCCGCAGCGATGACGATCCCGACGGTTGTGACCAGCGCATGCCATGGCGACGCGATGGCGAGCACCGCGACTAACGGCGCAAAAACCATTGCGATGATGCCAAGCACGGCTTCGATCTTCGCCCGCACGATGAAGCCGCTCGGTACCGGGGCCGAAGCGACGAGGTCGGGGGCGTCCTCGCCCGAGATCGCAAGCCAGGCGAGACCGCCGGCAAGCTGTCCTGCCGCCATGACCAGCACCGGCACCAGCAATTGGTAGGCGCCATTGCCGTCATTGAAGCTGCGCCACAGCAGCACTGCCGGCGGAATGAGGTAGAGCATCTGCATGAGAGTCTGCGAGACCAGCCAAGGATCGCGGCGCAACAGCGTCCATTCCTTGGTCCGCAGCGCACGCCGCGGCGACGTCGCCCGGAATGCCGTCGAGCGCCGAACCTGAACGACCGACGTAGCGTCGACGCCAGCCGCGGTGATGGCGTATTCGCCGAAGCGCGGCGCGACGATCGCGATGGTGGCGGCGAGCAACGCTAAGCTTACAGCAAGCACGCTAAAAAGCGCCGTGCCGTCGCCGAGCGCGGCGCGTGCCGGCCACCAGAAAATACTGCCGAGACCAGGCATGTGCGCGAGCAGGGTTTGCGATTGCAACACCGATACCCGTGAGACGGTGCCGTACGACAAGATCGCCGCGATTTGCAGGCCGATGACGAAGGCCGCGCCGATCACGGCAGCGACAACCTGCGCAACGAATCGCGTACGTTTCGCACCAATGACCCGAAACAGCGCGACACTAAGGCCGACCGCCAGCGCCGTCGCGGCGGCGCCCATGGCGGCAATCAGCCCGTAGGCGCCGAGCCAGCGCCAGCCGCCGCGCACGATCAAAATATCGATGAACGGCGCCGCGAGCGGCAGCGCCATCATCGCCATCGACAGCGCCACTGTGGCGATACGCACCGCAAATATCTTTTCCGCTGCTGCCGGCGAAGCCAAAATCAGATCGAGATCGGACCGCGAGTAGAAGGCGCGCGTCGTCGATTCCATCGCCTGAGAGATCATCAGAAGCCATGACAGCAGCACGCTTCCGGTAATTCCGACCAAAGTCGCCTTGTCGGGTGCGGCGTCGGCATAGCGGCCGACCATCCAATAGGCGACGAAATGCATGAAGATGACGAAGATCGCGATGGCGATGACGGCGCGGCGCAGGCGCTTGCGCCGGCCGCCGCTCATCATGGCGAGCCAGTCGCGCCAGGCGAGACGCCACTCGTGCCGGACGAACCAGACGACACTGCCGGGTTCTGCGATCATGCCGCTTCGGCCGGCTCGGCGACCAGTGCGAGGAAAGTATCTTCAAGGCTCGGGCTGTGGCTTGCGGCCGCGCCTGAAGTTTCGTGTTTGCCGGCCTTGAGCCGCAACTCTTCGAGCGTGCCTTCGGCAATGAACTTGCCGTGGGCAATGACGCCGATGCGGTCGGCCATGCGCTCGGCGACTTCAAGAATGTGGGTGGTCATGATGACAGTGCCGCCGGCGCGAACGCGTTCGCGCAAAACGCTTTTGACCTGGCGCGCGGAGCCGGCGTCGAGCCCGGTGAGCGGCTCATCGAGAATGATCAACCGCGGCTCGTGAATGAGCGCGCCGGCGAGCGCCACTTTTTGCCGCATGCCCTTGGAGAAACCCTCGCAGCGTTCCTGCGCATGCGGCGCGAGTTCGAGCCAATCCAGAAGTTCTTGCGCGCGCGGTTCGGCAAGCGCCGGCGCCAGGCTCCACAGTCCGGCGACGAATTCGAGATATTCTCGCGGCGTGAGCTTGTCGTAGATCATCGGCTCATCGGAAATCCACGCCATTACCCGCTTTGCCGCCACCGGGTCGGCGAGCGCGTCGATGCCGGCGACGCGGATCGTGCCGGCGTCGGGCCGCAGCAAGCCGGCTATCATCCGCAAAGTCGTCGTCTTGCCGGCGCCGTTCGGGCCGAGCAGCGCATAAAACTCGCCGCAGCGGACGTTCAAGTTCAAGCCGTCGACCGCGGGCCGGTCGAAGCGCTTGGCGAACCCAACAATTTCCAGAGCGAACGGCGGGGCGAAATGCTGCATGAATTGGCAAGCTAGTCGACAGAGGTTTCGGCCTCGTGAATCGGACGCCTCGAATTTCGTATGCCGATTCAAAGGGTAATCCGGTCAATCTCCTCGAGAACCACCGGCGACAGCGCCCAGCCGACGGCGGCAATGTTCTGCTCGACCTGCTCCGGCTTGGTGGCGCCGGCGATAACACTGGAAATAAACGGCCGGCTGGCAAGCCAGCTCATTGCCAGTTCAAGAAGTGTATGGCCGTGCTCGGTAGCGAAGACGCGCAGCGCCTCGACGATGCGCCAATTGCGCTCGCTGAGCGCTCTGCCGACGTGACGGGCGCTCGTGGCGAGCCGGGAACCCGGTGGCAACGGTGCGTTGTGTTCGTATTTGCCGGTCAGCAAGCCGCTCGCCAGCGGAAAGTAGGGAAGTAGCCCGAGGCCATGCCGGCGCATAACAGCGACGCGATCTTTTTCAAGACCGCGGTCGAGCAAATTGTATTCGTCCTGGCATGTGATGAAGGATGAAAGCCCGTAACGCTCCGCAACGGCCTGCGCCTCTTCGAGCTGTTCCGCCGAGAGATTGGAGCAGCCGATGAAGCGGACCTTGCCCGACTTCACCAAATCGTCCAATGCCCGCAGCGTTTCCTCGATCGGAGTTTTCGGGTCGGGCCGGTGCAGCTGATAGAGATCGATCCAATCGGTGTTGAGCCGTCGCAAGCTCGCTTCGACCGCTTGCACGATGTAACGGCGCGATGCCCCGTGAAGCGCGCCGGCGGCGTCCATCGGCAGCCCGAATTTGGTCGCCAGAACGACGTCCTTGCGCCGGGCGCCGAGGAACCTTCCCAAGATTTCCTCGGAGCCGCCCTTGTTGCCGTAGGCGTCGGCGGTGTCGATCAAGGTGATGCCGAGATGGAGCGCCTTGTCCAAAACCAGCCGCGAGGCGTCGCGACCGATGCGTCCGCCGAAATTGTTGGCGCCAAGCCCGACGAGGGAAACCTCCGGACCCGACGTTCCGAGCTTGCGCTTGTGCATGCGTTGGACCGCGCGCCGCCCGTTCAGCCGCCGACGTTGTAAGCGGCGATTGCCGCCATGTTGACGAGCTGGGCGTCTTTCGCGGACAGCGGCACGATCTGCACCGAGCGATCGAGACCGACAAGCATCGGCCCGATCACATTGGCGCCGCCGAGCTCCATCAGCATCTTGGTCGAGATCGACGCGGAATGAAACGCCGGCATGATCAGCACATTGGCGGGGCCGGACAGGCGGCAGAACGGATAGGCTTCGCGCAGCTCCATGTTCAACGCCACGTCGGCAGCCATATCGCCGTCGTACTCGAAATCGACATGGCGCTGATCCAATAGGCGCACCGCCTCCTGCACGCGCTCCGAGCGCTCGCCCGCCGGATGGCCGAACGTCGAGAAGGCGAGCAGTGCAAGCCGCGGCTCGTAGCCGAGCGAACGCGCGACGCGCGCCGCTTCGACCGCGATCTCGGCGAGGTCGGTCGCGGTGGGCATTTCGGTCACTGCCGTATCGGCGACCAGCACGGTGCGGCCGCGCGCCAGCACAAGCGAGATGCCCATTACGCGGTGCCCGGGTTTTGGATCGATGCAACGCCGCACGTCTTCAAGCGCGACTGAGAAATTGCGGGTGACCCCAGTGACCATGGCGTCGGCATCGCCGAGCGCCACCATGCAGGACGCGAAGTGATTGCGGTCCTGGTTCACCAGGCGCTGGCAGTCGCGTTGCAGAAATCCGTGACGCTGCAGCCGCTCGTAAAGATAGGCGGCATAGGCGGCATTGCGCGACGATATCGCGGCATTGATGATTTCGATATTGCCGCCGAGCTCGACGCCGAGCGTCTGCGCCGTCTCGCGCACGCGCCGCTCACGGCCGACCAGAAGAGCCGAGCCGAGTCCTTGGTGCACGAATGTTGCCGCCGCACGGATCACCTGCTCCTCTTCCCCTTCGGCGAAGACGACGCGCCGCGGCCGCCGGTGCAACCGGTCGTACAGGCGCTGCAACACCCCGGCGACCGGATCGAGCCGGCTGCGTAGTTGGTGCCGGTAGACATCCATATCGACGATCGGCTTACGGGCGACGCCAGTAACCATGGCGGCCTCGGCCACCGCCGGCGGCACCGTGGAAATCAGCCGCGGATCGAACGGCACCGGAATGATGTAGTCGGGCCCGTATTTCGGCCGCGCCCCGTAGAGGGCGGCGACTTCATCGGGGACGTCCTCGCGCGCCAGCGCGGCCAGCGCGCGCGCCGCGGCGATCTTCATCTCCATGTTGATGGTGGTGGCGCGCACGTCGAGAGCGCCGCGGAAAATGAATGGGAAGCCGAGAATATTATTGATCTGGTTGGGATAGTCGGAGCGGCCGGTGGCCATGATGGCGTCGTCGCGCACCCCCGCCACCTCCTCGGCGGTGATTTCCGGGTCGGGATTGGCCAAGGCGAAGATGATCGGCTTTGCCGCCATCGACTTGATCATAGCCGGGGTGAAGGCAGCTTTGACCGAGAGCCCGAAGGCCACATCGGCGTCCGCGAATGCCTCGGCCAGCGTGCGCGCCGAAGTCTTGATCGCATAAGCCGATTTCCACTGGTTCATGCCCTCGGTGCGGCCCTGGTAGATGACGCCCTTGGTGTCGCACAGGATCAGGTTCCCCGGTCGGAAGCCGATCGCCTTGAGCAGTTCCAGGCAGGCGATGCCGGCGGCGCCGGCGCCGTTGCAGACAAGTTTGGTATTGTCGATCGTGCGGCCGGTGAGTTCGAGCGCGTTGATCAGGCCGGCGGCGGCGATAATGGCGGTGCCGTGCTGGTCGTCATGGAAGACCGGGATGTCGAGCAATTCGCGCAGCTTCTGCTCGATGATGAAGCATTCCGGCGCCTTGATGTCTTCGAGATTGATGCCGCCCCAGCTCTTGCCGAGTAGTTTTACGCAATTGATGAACTCGTCCGCATCTTCGGTCGCAACTTCGAGATCGATGGAATCGATATCGGCGAAGCGTTTGAACAGCACCGCTTTGCCTTCCATCACCGGTTTTGCCGCCAGCGCGCCGCGATTGCCGAGGCCGAGAATGGCCGTGCCGTTGGTGATCACCGCGACGAAATTGCCTTTGGTGGTATAGTCGTAGGCTTTGGCCTCATCCTCGGCGATGGCGAGGACCGGCACCGCGACACCAGGCGAATAAGCAAGCGAGAGGTCGCGCTGCGTCGCCATCGGCTTGGTGGCGACGACTTCGAGCTTGCCGGGTCGGCCTTGGCTGTGAAACAGCAGGGCTTCTTGGTCGGTAAAGGTCGGCCGGTGCGATGGGCCGCCGTTTTTGGAAGCCATTTCAATTCCCTGCTGATGACGCCGAGACGGTGTAGGACGGGCTTAAGGAACCTTATGTAACCGGCGGCCTGTGCTCAAGAGAGCGCCGGCGGCTGATTCCGCGGGGCAACGCCGCAGTGAAAAAAGCGCCGCATTGAACAAGTGCCCGCGGGAGGCTATTGCCTGCCCGCAACGAGCTACCTTGCAGCCCACCAGCATCCTCATGATCAGATTCCTGCTTCGTTTTATCGGTCTCTGCCTGCTTGCCACCGCGTTTGTGTTCTTGGTCTATGACGGGACCAAATCCATCGCCAATCACGACGTCATCTACACCAAGGTCGTCGATGTCTGGGCCATTGTCGACCAGAACAGCCTTAATTCGGTCCAAGGCTGGCTGAAGCAGAAAGTCGCCTGGGCTTGGGATCCCTACCTGCTAAGAGCATTCGACCTCCCGGCCTGGGTCGTCATCGGTATTGTCGCAACGATCCTGATCCTGCTCGGCCGCAAAAAGAAGCCGCTCATCGGCTACGCGCGGGACTAAAATCAGTCATTCGTCGCGTCTGGATGGGGGAGCGAGATGCCAGGCTACGACTACATCATCGTCGGCGCCGGATCGGCCGGCTGCGTTTTGGCAAACCGGCTGAGCGAGGACGCCGCCGCGAGCGTTCTCCTCATCGAGGCCGGCGGCCGCGATTGGCATCCTTACATTCACATTCCGCTCGGCATGGGCCGCATGCACGAGCACGGTATGTTCGATTGGGGCTACCAGACCGACCCCGAGCCGAACCTCAACAACCGGCGCATCGAGGCGATGCGCGGCAAAGTTTTGGGCGGCTCGTCCTCGATCAATGTCATGGCCTATACGCGCGGCAACCGCGGCGACTATGACCGCTGGGCGCAAAAGGGGGCGCGCGGCTGGTCCTATGCGGACGTGCTGCCCTATTTCCAACGCTGCGAGACTTGGCAGGGCGGCGAAGACGCCTGGCGGGGCGGCGCAGGGCCGCTCGGCACCGAATTCGCCAGGACCACGGACCCGCTGTACGACGCCTGGCTCGCCGCCGCGAGAGCATGCGGCTATCCACTCACGGCGGACTATAACGGCAAGCAGCAGGAGGGATTTGGCCGCGGCCAATTCACCATCCGCGATGGTCGGCGCTCATCCTCCGCTAATGCCTTCCTCAAGCCGGCGCGTGGACGAAAGAACCTCACCGTCGCGGTAAACGCGCAGACGACACGCGTCACTCTCGACGCCAAGCGCGCGACCGGCATCGAATACGTCCAGGACGGGTCGACCCTGCGCGCCGGCGCAACGCGAGAAGTCATCCTTGCGGCTGGGGCCTTCAATACCCCGCAACTGCTGATGCTCTCCGGAATCGGGCCGGCGGATCACTTGCGCAGCTTCGGCATCGATGTCGCCGCTGACCTGCCCGTGGGCCGCAATCTCCAAGATCATCTCGGCGCCTATATGACCTATACGCGCCCACGCTCGGGCACGTTCCACCGCGAGATGCGGTTTGACCGCATGGCGTTGAGCATGATCCGCGCCTACCTGTTCGGCAGCGGGCCGGGCACGGTGGTGCCGGGTGGACTGCATGCCTTCATCAAGACGCGGCCCGAACTCGCAGTGCCCGACATCGAGTTCATGTTCCGCGGAACGTCGGCCAATCCCCATCTGTGGTTTCCACTGATCCGTACGGCCTTTCTCGACGGTTTCGGCATTCGCCCGACGCTGTTGCACCCGGACAGCCGCGGCGAGGTTCTGCTCGGCTCGGCGGATCCGCTCGCGCCGCCGCGCATCGTCTATCGCTTTTTCACTGCGCCGAACGATCTGCCGACGCTACGCGAAGGATTTAAGCGGGCGCGCGAGCTTGCATTTCACAAAGCGCTCGATCCCTATCGCGGCAAGGAGATCGGCCCGGGACTCGACGTCAAAACCGACGCCGAAATCGATGCCTGGCTTATGAAGACCGTCATCACCGCGCATCATCCCGCCGGCACTTGCGCCATTGGTTCCGATGGCGTGCTCGATCCCGATCTGCGCGTGCGGGGCATCGAGCGTTTGCGGGTTTGCGATGCATCCGCAATGCCCGATCTCGTCTCTGCTCACATCAATGCCTGCGTGCTGATGATGGCCGAGAAGGGTGCCGACCTGATTCGCGGCCGGCCGCCGCTGCCGCAAGCGGAGGCTGCCTGACCTCCAGCCGCGTAAAGGGAATGCCGTTGCGACGCCTCGCTGTGATTTTGGCGATCGTCGCCATTACACTTGTGCTCATCCCCTACGCGATCGCGCCATTCTACCGGTTTATCGACCCGGTCTCGATGCCGATGCTGTGGCGCTTTGCAACCGGTGCGCGGGTTGAACGGATCGCTGTTCCGCTTTTCCGCATTTCGCCGGCGTTGCGGCTCGCCGTGATCGTCGCCGAGGACGGCAGCTTCTGCCGCAATCCCGGCATCGACCTCGGCGAGATGCGCGCGGCCTTGGAACAGTCGAACGACAACATCGCCGAGTCCCGCGGCGCCTCCACCATCACCCAGCAGACCGCCAAAAATCTGTTCCTCTGGCAGGGGCGTAGTTTTATCCGCAAGGCGCTCGAAATTCCGCTCGCGCTCTGGCTCAACCTGGTCTTGCCGAAGCGGCGAATTCTGGAAATCTATCTCAACATCGCCGAATGGGGCCCGGACGGCGAGTTCGGCGCCGAGGCCGGCGCGCGCTGGGCGTTCGGCAAATCGGCAGGCAATCTCACCACCTACGAGGCGGCGGAACTTGCCGCGATCTTGCCGAATCCGGTGCTGCGCAGCGCCCGGACGCCAAGCCTCCTGGTTCGCAGGCTCGCCGGCATTTTTGACCGCCGCGCCACCATTTTTGGCGGGCTCGACGTTTGCGTAAGGGGTCCCTAGCATTTGCCGCTAGCTTAGCAACGATCATTCTTCTATAAGCCCGGCATTCCGAGCAAGGCGAGCTAAACTAGAGGAGAGCGATCCCATGGCCGTGCCGAAAAGAAAAACCTCGCCGTCCAGGCGCGGCATGCGCCGGTCGGCCGATGCGCTGAAGGCTCCGACTTATGTCGAAGATAAGGATTCCGGCGAATTGCGGCGTCCGCACCACATCGATCTCAAAACCGGGATGTATCGCGGCCGGCAAGTCTTGAACAAGAAGGCGGAAGCCTAGCTTTCTACTGCGCGCCGCCTGCTGCTTTGGAATACTGTTTCGGACGAGAAAGCTTATGTGACGAAAGATTTGCGTCATGTTCGTGCTTGGCTTTCCGCTACTGCTGATTCCCTTCGCCATCTACAACATCGTAGCGTTCGTCTTCCGTCTGCCGAACGACATCTGGATCGCGTCAGCGACCACCGTGCACATGATGTCGGGGCAGGATTGGGTGCTGACCTGGGAGGACACGCTCCTCGCCTTCGCCATTTTCTTGCTCTGGATCGAGATCATCAAGTCGACCCGAATCGGGACGCGAAGCGTCATGGACCACATCCTGGCGATGGCGCTGTTCATCGCCATGCTGGTCGAGTTTCTGTTGGTGCAGCGGGCCGCGACGTCGACGTTCTTTTTGCTGATGGCCATCGCCTTGGTCGACGTGCTCGCAGGCTTCATCGTCGGCATGCGCAGCGCGCAGCGCCAGATCGAAATTGAAGGGCCGGGGCAGCCCTGAGGGCTAGATTTCGATCTCTAGGCGTTACAGCGAGCGGGACACTGCGCGGCCCGGCGCACTCGGCCATTGGCCGAGCGCGCGATAAGCCGCGATCGCCTGTTCCGGTTCGGCCCGCCGGCGGGCGCGGGTCTGCGGAGCTTGCGCGGATGTAGCGATCAGGTGGGCGATGAAATCGGCGTTAGGCCGCCGTTTGCGCGCAGACGTCCGTTGTCTCGATCGGGCTGTGCGAGCGGAACAAGTGCGTTGTGCAATGGCGTCTCCTGTCCCGAAATGGGACGTTGATGGCCTACAGCCAGGAAATCGCAAGCGGCGTGCCGGTTTACCGAAATGTTTAGAGTGTTGGCGATACGGTGGCCGTGAACCCGCCGTCTGCTGTCGTCATCCGCGGACTGCGCTAATCTCCCCGAGAGGCGACCGTGACCGAGAGCGGTCCGCGCGATTCATTACCTCCCGGCGGTTCCAGCGAGGCCGCGGCACCCGTGGCGTCGCCGGGGCCCATCGCTCAGCTTGAGGCCAGCCAAATCCTCGCCTCCGTCGGCGAGGTCGCTTACGACTGGCACATCGACACCGACGTGCTGCTCTGGAGCAGCAATGCCGCCGAAGTTCTACTGATCCGCGACATCGCGGCGGTTTCGAGCGGCCGCGCCTACGCGCAGCTCTTGGCGACGGAGAACGCGCAGGCCCGCTTCGACGTGATCATGCAATCGGACAAACGCGACGACGGCCATGGCGTCGCCTATCAGATTCAATATTGCATCCGTCCCGATCCCGTATCCGAAACCAAGTTGTGGGTCGAGGATACCGGCCGCTGGTTTGCCGGTTCCGGTGGCCGGCCGGTGCGGGCGCACGGCGTGCTGCGCGTCATCAATGAGCGGTACGAGCATGAGCGGCGGCTCACTTATCTCGCCCGTCACGACGGTCTCACCGGCGAATTAAACCGCCATCACCTGAGCGAAGTTCTCGAAGACACGATCGAGGAAGCCTTGCGGTCTCGCTCGTCCTGCGGATTTCTCTTGGTCGCGATCGATAATCTGGCGCGCATCAATGAGTCGTACGGCTTCGACATCGCCGAACAGGTGATTGGCGCGGTGGCTAAGCGCTTGCGCAGCCGAATGCGCGGCAAGGACACGCTCGGCCGCTACTCCGGCAATAAATTCGGCCTCGTGCTGCGCGACTGCACGCCCGACGACATGGCGATCGCCGGCGAACGCATGCTCGCTGGAGTTCGCGAAGAGATGGTGTCGACCAGCGCCGGACCGATTTCGGTCACTGTCACCATCGGCGGAGTCACGGCGCCGCGTCATGCCCGCAGCGTCGCCGAAGTGCTCGCCCGCGCCCAAGAGAGCCTCGATACCGCCAAGGCCCGGCGCCGCGGCTCATTCCAAGCCTACCGGCCCAATATCGAACGCGAGGCCCTGCGCCGCGAAAACATTCGCGCCACCGACGAGATTGTTGCCGCGCTCAACGAGCAGCGCATCTTCCTCGCCTACGAGACCGTGGCCGCGGCGAGGGATCGGCAGCCCGCCTTCTACGAATGCCTGATGCGTATTCGGCGGACCGACGGCAGCTTGATCGCGGCGAACGACATTGTTCCGGTCGCGGAACGGCTCGGGCTGGTGCGATTGCTTGATTTTCGCGTGATCGAGCTCGTCATCGATGAAATGGCGGCGGCGCCCACGCTGCAAACCAGCTTCAACGTGTCGCCGGCCTCGACCACTGATCCCGATTGGTGGTCGGGATTGGGCTCGCTGTTGCGCGGCCATGCCGGCGTCGCCGAACGCCTTATCGTCGAGATCACGGAAAGTGCGGCAATCCAGGACATCGATGAGACGCGTGGCTTCGTCGCCCGCGTCAAGGATCTCGGCTGCCGGATCGCCATCGACGATTTCGGCGCCGGGTACACCTCGTTCCGCAACCTGCGCAAACTCGGCGTGGACGTCGTCAAGATCGATGGCGCCTTCGTGCAGCACATCATGCGCTCGGAGGACGATCGCGCCTTTGTGCGCACGCTGATCGACCTCGCCAAGCGGCTTAAACTTCAAACTGTGGCCGAATGGGTGCAGGACGAAACGGCGGCGAAGACCTTGGAGGCGTGGGGCTGCGACTATCTGCAAGGCGCTCTTGTCGGATTGGCGGCGACCGAGCGGCCATGGCTCGCGAGAATTGCCAAGGCGATCTGAGCACCTTCGATGCGATCTATTCCGTCCCCGGGCCCTTCTCGGTCAGCCGATCGACTTTTCGCTTCATCTCGTCGAGCTGACGCTTGAGATCGTCGATATCGCCCGATTTCGGCGGCGATTTTTCCGTCTCCGCCGCAGCCTCCTCGTTTCCGCTCTCGCGTCGTGCAAAAGGCGCGAACATGGTGAAGGCGCGCTCGAACATTTCCATGTTCCGCCGCACCTGCTCTTCGAGCGAGGTGAAGGCGCCAACCCCGAATGCCTGCGCCAACTGCTGGCGGAACTTCTCCTGCTCGCGGGTAAGCGACTCGATGGAGACTTCCAAGTAGCGCGGCACCAGCATCTGCATGCTGTCGCCATAGAACCGGATCAGTTGACGCAGGAAAGCAATCGGCAACAGATTCTGGCCTTCCTTGTTCTCCTGCTCGAAAATGATCTGAGTGAGGACCGACCGGGTAATCTCCTCGCCGGTCTTGGCGTCATAGACGACGAAATCCTCGCCGCTCTTGACCATGGCGGCGAGGTCTTCGAGCGTGACATAGGTGCTCGTCCCGGTGTTATAGAGCCGCCGATTGGCGTATTTCTTGATCGTGACCGGCTCTACGGTCTTGGTGGCTGTTTCGGTCATGATTTGGAACCGTGCAATTTTGCCGTCAAAATAGGCGGTTTCGCGGGGCGGGGCTACCCTTTTCGTGACCGTCGTGAAGGGGCGGGTTTGAAGCCCGCCCCTACGTCACATGGCAGCGCCGCGGTCCCCCTTTGCGCCTTGTCGAGGCCGGGTCGCGTCCCTATGACTTATGGCAACGATCCCGCGGCCAGCCCCGCACCTGAAATAGCCCAACCGCCCGGAAGGAACTCCTCATGAAAGACGATGTCGTCATTGTCAGCGCGACGCGCACGCCAGTCGGAGCATTCAACGGTGCGTTCGCATCATTGCCCGCCCATGAACTCGGCAAAATGGCGATCAAGGCGGCGCTCGACCGCGCCGGCGTCGAGCCGGCCCGCGTCTCCGAAGTCATCATGGGGCAGATACTCACCGCCGGGCAGGGCCAGAATCCGGCCCGCCAGGCTTCGATTGCGGCCGGCGTGCCGGTCGAGACTCCGGCCTGGGGCGTCAACCAGCTGTGCGGTTCGGGCCTGCGCACGGTGGCGCTGGGCTACCAGGGCATCGTCAACGGCGACAGCGAGATCGTGGTCGCTGGCGGACAGGAATCCATGAGCGTCGCGCCGCACTGCGCGTACCTTCGCGCCGGAGTAAAGATGGGCGATTTCGAGATGATCGACACGATGATCAAGGATGGCCTATGGGACGCCTTCAACGGCTATCACATGGGCAATACCGCGGAGAACGTCGCCCGGCAGTGGCAGATCACCCGCGCGCAGCAGGACGAGTTCGCGGTCAAGTCGCAGAACAAGGCGGAAGCGGCGCAGAAGGCCGGCAAGTTTAAGGATGAGATCACGCCGGTGACCATCAAGAGCCGCAAGGGCGACATCGTCGTCGATGCCGACGAATATCCCAAGCACGGCACCACGCTCGAAGCACTCGGCAAATTGCGGCCGGCCTTCGATAAGGACGGCACCGTTACCGCGGGCAATGCCTCGGGCATCAATGACGGCGCCGCCGCGGTGGTGTTGATGAAAGCGAGCGAGGCGGCCAAGCTCGGCAAGACGCCGCTGGCCCGTATCGTGTCGTGGGCGCAGGCCGGCGTCGATCCGAAGATCATGGGCACCGGGCCGATCCCGGCGTCGCGCGCCGCGCTGAAAAAGGCCGGCTGGAACGTCGGCGACCTCGATCTCGTCGAAGCCAACGAGGCCTTCGCCGCGCAGGCGTGCGCGGTGAACAAGGATCTCGGCTGGGATACCGACAAGGTCAACGTCAATGGCGGCGCTATCGCCATCGGACATCCGATCGGCGCCTCCGGCACGCGCGTGCTGGTGACCCTCCTCTACGAGATGCAGAAGCGCAATGCCAAGAAAGGCCTCGCCACTCTGTGCATCGGCGGCGGCATGGGCATCGCAATGTGCTTGGAAAGATAGAGGACAGATGACGGATGACAGATGACGGACGACAGACGGCCGATATCCGTCGTCTGTCATCCGTCCTCTGTCGTCCCTAAACAAAAACGATTAGGGAGGTAGTCATGCCCCGCGTTGCGTTGGTCACTGGGGGTACGCGCGGCATCGGCGCCGCCATCTGCAAGGCGCTCAAGGCGGCCGGCTATACGGTTGCCGCCAATTACGGCGGCAACGATGAAGCGGCGCAAAAATTCAGGGCTGAAACCGGCATCAACGTCTACAAATGGGACGTCTCTTCGTTCGATTCCTGCGCCGCCGGTGTGAAGCAGGTCGAAGACGATCTCGGCCCAATCGACGTGCTGGTCAACAATGCCGGCATCACGCGCGACTCGCAGCTTCATCGCATGAAGTCGGAACAGTGGACGGCGGTGATCAATACCAATCTCGGCTCGCTGTTCAATATGTGCCGCCACGTGATCGAGGGGATGCGCGAACGAAAATTCGGCCGCATCGTCAATATTTCCTCGATCAACGGCCAGAAGGGCCAGTTCGGTCAGGTGAATTATTCCGCCTCCAAGGCCGGCGAAATCGGTTTCACCAAGGCGCTGGCGCAGGAGAGCGCGCGCGTCGGCGTCACCGTCAACGCAATATGCCCCGGCTACATCGCAACCGACATGGTCAAGGCGATGTCGCAGGAGGTGCTGCAAAAGAACGTGCTGCCGCAGATCCCGATCGGGCGGCTGGGCGAGCCGGAAGAGGTCGCGCGCTGCGTCGTTTTCCTCGCCGCCGACGATGCCGGATTGATCACCGGGTCGACATTGACGGCCAACGGCGGGCAATATTTCGCGTAGCTTAAGTCGGCGCCCACCCCGGCGGCGCTAATTCGAAGCCAGAAAAATCAAAGCCCGGCGTAACGGTACAGCCGCAAAGCGTCCAGTCGCCGAGGCTTTGCGCCGCCTGCCAGGCATGAAGCGGGACAATCGCCTGTGGGCGTTCTCCCGCGGCAAAATCGCAGCCGAGCGTTAGGCGATCGAGGCGTCCCGGCCCGTGGGCAATTTCCAGCGCAAGCGGCGCGCCGGCATACCAATGCCAGACTTCGACCGCGTCGATGCGGTGCCAGTGCGAGCGTTCGCCGCGGCTGAGCAAAAAATAAATCGCAGTCGATGCGGCGCGGCCAACCCCCTCCCTACCCTCTTCCGCAAGCAGGGGAGGGTAGCGAGGGGGCGTATCGCGAAATGTTTCGCGGAAATGCCCGCCCTCCGGATGCGGCTTGAGATCAAGGAGCCGGATCACATCCTGCGCGGCGAGGCGATAGGTCAAAACCGGTTCTTACGTTCGCGGATCTCCGCGAACACTTTCCAGGCCGGACTGCCGGCAAGACCGACCGATTTCGCCACTTCGGCATTGTCAGCGCGCAAAAACGGATTTGCGGCCTTCTCGGCGCCGATGGTTTCCGGAATTGTTGGTTTGCCTGCGGCGGAAAGCTTCGCTACTTCATCGGCGCGCGCGGCGAGCGCCTTGTTGTTCGGCTCGATAGTTTTGGCGAAGCGGATATTGGCGTTGGTATATTCGTGGCCGCAATAAAACCGCGTGTCGTCGGGCAGCGCGCGCAGCTTCAACAGCGAATGCCACATCATTTCCGGATTGCCTTCGATGACGCGGCCGCAGCCGATCGAGAACAAAGTGTCGCCGACAAAGGCGAGCTTGTCCGCCGGAAAAAAATACGAAATGTGACCGGCGGTGTGGCCCGGCGTCTCGATGACTCGCGCTTCGAGTGAGCCCAAGCGAACCTTATCGCCCTCGCCCACTAATTCATCGACATGCGCAATGCGTTGCGCCTCGCCGCGCGGCGCGACAACGCGGCATTTGTGTTGCGCCTTGAGTTCGGCGATGCCGGCGGTGTGATCGCCGTGATGATGGGTCACCAGGATGTCGGTAAGGCGCCACCCGGTCTTTTTCAGCGCGGCCTCGACCGGAGCCGCTTCCGGCGCATCGATCGACGCGGTAGCGCCGCTCGCCGGGTCGTGGATGAGGACACCGAAATTATCCTTCAGGCAGGGGAACAGATAGGTTTCAGCCGGCATGTTTCACCGTCATTCATAACCACAGGAGGTCAAAGTAGGCATTCCGAACCATTAACCGCAAGGCCAGGGGTTATGGACTCTGGGCTCACGCTTTGCGCCTTCGCGCTCCGCGCGGCGGCGGACTGGCTCCCGCCGTAGCTCGCTTAAGCGAGCGAAGGCGGGTCAGCGCACCCCGGAATGACGTGCTATTTTGTCGCCATGGATGTCGTCGACCTGCGAAATTTCTATGCCCAGCAGTTGGGCGTCGTGGCGCGCCGCTTCGTCGGCCGTGGCATCCGCGCGCGCTGGAACGACACCCGCGCGCTGCGCGTCTTAGGCGTCGGCTATGCCACGCCCTATCTCGGCCTGTTCCGCGAGGAAGCCGAGCGCTGCCTCGCTTTGATGCCGGCACCGCAGGGCGTCGTGCGTTGGCCGTCGACGCGGCCGGCGTTGGCCGCGTTGGTCGAAGAGGACGAGCTGCCGCTGACCGATTCGGCGGTCGATCGCATTTTACTCGTGCACGCACTCGAAATGTCGTCCGACCCGGCCGAGCTGTTGCGCGAAGCGTGGCGGGTGCTGGCCGCCGGCGGGCGGCTTATGGCTGTGGTGCCCAACCGGCGCGGGCTCTGGGCGCGCATGGACACGACGCCGTTCGGTCAAGGCCGGCCCTATTCGCGCACGCAGATCACGCAGCTTCTGCGCGACACCTGGTTCACGCCGACCGGTTGGGGCGAGGCGCTGTATGTGCCGCCAATTCCCCGCCGCTGGTTTCTGCGCTCGGCCGTCGCCTGGGAGCGTACCGGCGCCACGCTCTCGGCGCCGTTCGCCGGCGTGCATATCGTCGAGGCGACCAAGCAAGTCTACCGCGCCATCCCGGCGCGGCGCGAAAAGCGGCGACTCGTTCCGGCGCTGCAGCCGGTGCTGGCGCCCTCGTCGGGCGCGGCGGCGATGCGGTGACTGGCGCTCGGCGGCTATTAAGTCGGCCACGGCTCGGCGGTGACAGACGCGGTGTCGGCGCCGACATAGTCGACAAGGCTTGTCTGCCGGTCGCGTTCAAGCACGGCGAGCAGCGTATCTTTGATCTCGGTGACAAGCCGGAGGCCGCGGAATACCAGGCCCGAATAGACCTGAATGAGGCTGGCGCCGGCTCGAATTTTGCCGAGCGCGCTCGCGCCGCTATCGATGCCGCCCGCGCCGATGAGCGGGAAAACGCCTTCGACCCGGACATAGGTCTCGGCCAGAATGCGGTTGGCGAGCGGCAGGAGCGGCCGGCCCGACAATCCCCCCGCTTGTTTTGCCTTGTCGACATCATGCAGGCGCTTCGGCCGTGTCACCGTCGTATTGCCGACGATCATGCCGTCGACCCGTCGCGAACGCGCGATGCCGACGACGTCGTCGAGGTCGGGCAGCGAAAGATCCGGCGCGATCTTGAGCAACACCGGCGTCGGTCCGGCATTCGGCGCCACCCGCTCGCGCGCGTCGATGACGCGAGCCAACAGGTCGTCGAGCACGGCGGCCTGCTGCATATTGCGCAAGCCCGGCGTGTTGGGCGACGAGATATTGACCGTGACATAGCTTGCAACAGCGGCGAAACGCTCGATCAATCGCACGTAATCCGCAATACGGTCGGGCGTATCCTTGTTGGCGCCGATATTGATGCCGACAATACCCTCACCCCACCCTCCCCCGCTTGCGGGCGACGGCAGGGAGGGGGCCGCCCGCGCGGCGAGCCGGCGCAACACCGCATCGGCGCCTTGTGAATTGAAACCGAGCCGGTTGATCACGGCCTGATCGGCATCGAGCCGAAATAGACGCGGCCGCGGATTGCCTGGCTGCGGCAGCGGCGTGATGGTGCCGACTTCGACGAAGCCAAAGCCGACCCGCAATAGCGCATCCGGCACTTCGGCGTTCTTGTCGAAGCCGGCGGCGATCCCGACCGGGTTTGAAAAATTAAGCCCGAACACCCGCATCGCCAGCCGCTTGTCGTCGCGGGAGCCCGCCGGCAGCGGCGCGAATTTCAACATCCGGATTGCCAAGCCATGCGCGTCTTCGGGTTCGAGCGCATGCAGAAACGGCCGTGCCAGACGATCGAACAACCCGATCACGGCGTTAGCTCCGGCATCGTACGCCGCCCGTTGGCCTCATCGGGCAACGGGCGCACCCAACGAATCGCCGCGACCGACAGCGCGCCGTAGAGATGCGGAAACAGATCGCCGCCGCGCGAGCGTTCCCATTTCAGCGCCGCGCCGAGCGTGTCGTCATCGACCGCGACCAGCATCAGATCGGTCTGCCCGGCAAAATGCTTTGCCGCCGTCTCGGCGACTTGCGCAGCATTCGAGAAGTGGATGAAGCCATCGCGCTGATCGACGTCCGATCCGCGATAAACCCCGGCGCGCCGGGCTGCATGCCAGGCTGCGCGTTCGCAGATTTTGTAGATCGTCGTCACGTGCGCCCGCCCTTCCCGGTTTCGGCGCGCGACCCTATCGGCCCTTGAGCATTCAGGCAATAATTCCTATCATCGTGTCCCTCCTTAGGGGTAGTGATGCTGACGCACGCGCAGGTCTGGTCGGCCATCGATCGCCTCGCCGCGCGCGCGGGATTGTCCGCTTCGGGGCTCGCCCGGCGGGCGGGGCTCGATCCAACGACGTTCAACAAATCAAAGCGCATCACACCGCAGGGCCGCGCGCGTTGGCCCTCGACCGAGTCGATCTCGAAGGCCTTGGCCGCGACCGGCACGCCGTTCGACACTTTCGTCACGCTGATCGAGCCGACGGGCGGCGCCGCGGCGCGGGCGGTGCCGCTCCTTGGCTTCGCCGAGGCCGGCGCCGGCGGTTATTTCGACGACGGCGGCTTCCCGGCCGGCGAGGGCTGGGATGAGATCGCCTTCCCCGCCGTCACCGACGAGCATGCTTATGCACTCGAAGTATCGGGCCAGTCCATGGAGCCGGCGTACCGCGACGGCGACGTGATCCTGGTGTCGCCATTGGCGCCAATCCGCCGCGGCGATCGCGTCGTGGTGCGGACCAAGGACGGCGAGGTGCTGGCGAAGGAGCTCAAGCGCAAGACGGCAAAATCGATCGAGCTGAGATCGCTCAATGCCCAGCACCCCGACCGCACGCTGGCGACTTCCGACGTACTGTGGATCGCGCGGATATTGTGGGCGAGTCAGTAGTCATGCCGAGCGCGCCAGCGCGCCGTCGATCATATCGACGGTATTTTTTATGCCATAGGCCGCGACGAAAGAGCCGAAGCGCGGGCCCCTCTCCTGGCCGAGCAACACCTGGTAGAGCATGTTGAACCAGTCGAGCGAAACGCCCGGCTTGCCGTCCTTGCCCTTCTTCTTCGCATCGAGAAACGGCTCGCGCCGTCCGACCTCGTAGACGACGTCCTGGATTGCCTCGGCCGTGGCATCCGCCGGCAATTGCGACAAGGCATCGCGCAAGTCGGTAAGCGCGGCGCGCTCGGCCGCGCTTGGTTCACGGAACTTCTTCGTGGGCGCGACAAAATCGCGGTAGTAGTTGATCGCATAGTCGACCAGCGCCGCGAGCCGCGGATGGCTTTGCCGCGTCACGCTGGGCCGGTAGCGGCCGATAAAACCCCATAGCGTCTCGACGTTGGCGGCGTTCGACGCGGTGACAAGCGAGAGTAGCATCGCGAAGGGCACTGGATTGTCGGGCGCCGGCGGCGCACCGCCATGAATGTGCCAGACCGGATTGCCGAGCTGTTCTTTAAGCCCCTGCCGCGGATAAGCGTCCAAAAATTGTAGATATTCGTCGACATGCCGCGGGATGACATCGAAGTAGAGCCGCTTCGCCGCCTTCGGCTCGCGATACATGAACAGCGACAGGCTCTCCGGGCTGGCGTAGCGCAGCCATTCGTCGATGGTCAGCCCGTTGCCCTTCGACTTTGAGATCTTCTGTCCGTTCTCGTCCAAAAAGAGCTCGTAGTTGAATCCTTCCGGCGCTGTGCCGCCGAGCGTGCGGCAGATCTCGCTCGAAAGCTTGACCGAGTCGATCAAATCCTTGCCGGCCATTTCGTAGTCGACGCCGAGCGCGAGCCAGCGCATCGCCCAATCCGGCTTCCATTGCAGCTTGCAGCGCCCGCCGGTGACCGGCGTCGTGACGCGCTCGCCGGCGTTTTCGTAGGTGATGGTCCCTGCCTTGGCGTCGTGCTCGACGACCGGCACCTGCAAGACGATCCCGGTCTTTGTATCGATCGGCAAAAACGGCGAGTAGGTTTGCGCGCGCTCTTCGCGCAGCGACGGCAGCATGACCGCCATTACCTCCTCGAAATGCTTGAGCACCGTGAGCAGCGCAGCGTCGAAACGTCCCGACGTGTAACAGGCGGTCGACGACATGAACTGGTAATCGAATCCAAACTGATCGAGGAAGGCGCGCAACCGCGCATTATTGTGCTCGGCAAAACTGTTATGCGTGCCGAACGGGTCCGGCACCTGGGTGAGCGGCTTGCCGAGATGCCGCGCCATCATTTCCTTGTTCGGAACGTTGTCGGGAACTTTGCGCAGTCCGTCCATGTCGTCGGAAAAGGCGATCAACCGGGTCTTGATCTTGTCGTCGGTGAGCACGCGAAAGGCATGGCGCACCATCGTCGTGCGCGCGACTTCGCCGAACGTGCCGATATGCGGCAGGCCCGATGGGCCATAGCCGGTCTCGAAAATCACCTCGTCCTTCGGCTTGCGCTTGAGCCGCGCGACGATCTTGCGCGCCTCCTGGAACGGCCAGGCGTGCGATAGTTCGGCGACTTCGCGGAGCGAAGCGATGGGGGCTTCCGCACTCGTCATCAAATCGTGCTTTCGTCGCAGGTCGCGCGATATAACGTCAAACGCCGCCACTTCAAAACGGACTGATCGGGAAATAGCGCAGCCAAAGGTCGGTGTAGCTGCCCTTTTCCCATTGCCGGAACAGCGCCCAGTTCAAGGCTTGCCGCAACAGATCGTTGCCACGCTTGACGGCGATGCCGACGCCTTCGCCGAAGAAGCGGCTTTCCAGATAAGGCCCGCCGCGGAAGGCGCAGCAGCCGGCCGACTCGGTCCCATTGAGCCAGAACGCCAGCGCAATGCCGTCGCCGAACAGCAGGTCGACGTCCTTGTTGCGCAGCGCTTCGCGCGCCGCTTCGTCGTTGGCGTATGGCTTCACCTCGGCTTCCGTGAACATTTCCTTGATGAACGCTTCGTGCGCCGTGCCGGCGACAACCGCGATCTTCTTACCCTCGACGAGCTCCGGCTCAACGTCGCGGACCGGGCTGTCGACGCGGGCCACGAAGCGCGCCGGGGTGCGATAGTAGGGATCGGTGAAATCGGCGCGCTGGCGCGCCTCCGCGGTCGGGGCGATCGACGCAATCACCGCGTCGCCGTGATTGTCGTTGAGCGCATCGAGCAGCAAGTCGAAGCGGCGCGCCTGAATGGTGCATGTGGTCTTGATCTCGTCGCATAGAAGCCGCGCCAGATCGACGTTGAACCCGGCCGGATTACCGTCCGTTCCGGCATAATCGAACGGCGGAAAATCCAGGTCGGTGAGAAACCGGATCGATTGGATGCGCGACAGATCGGGCCGTTCGGGCCGTCGGCGCGGATCCCAGAAACCGGGCACCGCCGCGCCGCGCGGCAGCGCCACACCGTCCTGGGCCCAGGCCGGGCGCGCGCCGGCACAAGCGGCAAGGACTGTGCAGATCACGGCCGCGAGCGCGAGTCGGGGACCGTGCTGCGCGAAGTTTTTGGATATTGCCATTCCAGATGGCATGGGCCACGATCTCGTCGCTTGCATGTCTCGTTACATGGCTTGTCTTGGCCCGCTTAGCTGGGGCGCAAGGAAAAGTCGAGGCGGGCGGACTGGACGTTGCGCTGGGGGGCCAACGGTGGCGGTCGGTGGCGTTGCAGGGGCGGCCGTTCGCCGCGCCAAAACGGAAAATTGGTTTACGGGCGGGCTGTTGCGGGCAATCCTCCCGCAAGTCCGCCATGACTCATTAAAAACGCGCCCGGGTGGCTGCCCGGAAATCGATTGTATTCGTCATCTCCTGCCCGACCGCATCGTCGCCGCCGCGGAACGTCGCGCCGGATCGATCGGCGTCGGTGCGGAGCGGGTGCTGATTTGCGCCGATGCCATTACCGAGGAGGCCTACCTCACGGCACTGGCTACATCTCTGGCTACGTCCTACGAGCGATTTGACGGTATTTCACGGAGCGATTGCCCGCTCGACGACGATCGACTGATCGAGGCAGCGGCGGCCGGATTGCTGCCGCTACGCCAAGGGCGCGGTCTGGTCTGGATCGTCGCTCCCCGCGGCCTGACCGCGCGCCGACTTGCCGACCCGCGTCAGGAGCGGCCGCGATGGCTCCAATCGTTCCGCCTGACCTCAGAGGATCGGCTCCGGCATTTCGTCGCCCGGCATACGCAGCGCGCGCTCGGCAAGCGCGCCGCAGAAGGTCTTCGGCAGAGCTGGCCATTGCTCTCAAATGCGCCGCGAGCGCAAAGCTGGCGCACACTCACGACCGGCGCGCTAGTCATGATCGCGTTTACCTTTTTCGCGCTCGCGCCCGTTCCCGTAATCGAAGGATTGAGCGGTTTGTGCTGCGTGCTGTTCTTGGCCGCCGCGATCTTAAGGCTATTGAGCGCTTGCTTCACCGACACGGCCACGCCATGCCCCGATTATTATATCGACGACACCAAATTGCCGATCTACACGATAATCTGCGCGCTTTACGGCGAGACGGCAGTGGTTGACGATCTTGTCGCCGCCATCCGCGCGCTCGATTATCCGCCGGAAAAACTCGACGTGAAATTCGTCCTCGAAGCGGACGATCCCGCGACGCGTAGCGCCCTCCTCCGCCTCAATCTCGGGCCACCATTCGAAATCATCGTTGCGCCGCCGATCGGTCCGCGCACCAAGCCAAAGGCGCTCAACGTTGCTCTGCCGTTCGCGCGTGGCGCCTACACGGTCGTCTATGACGCCGAGGACTCGCCGGAACCCAATCAGCTTCGCCGCGCGCTCGACGCGTTTCGCAAGGGCGGCAGCCCGCTCGCTTGCGTGCAAGCAAGCCTCACCATCGACAACACCGCCGATAACTGGCTCGCAGGCATGTTCACGGCTAATTATGCGGGCCAGTTCGACGTTTTCCTCCGCGGCCTCGCGGCGTTGCATTTGCCGTTTCCGCTGGGCGGCTCATCGAACCATTTTCGCACCGCGGCGCTTCGCAAAGCAGGCGGCTGGGATCCTTACAACGTCACCGAAGATGCCGATCTCGGCATCCGTCTTTATCGCCTCGGCTATCGGGCGGCGACTATCTCGTCGGCAACCTATGAGGAAGCGCCGGCGCGCTTTGTGCCTTGGCTCAAGCAACGCAGCCGCTGGTACAAGGGCTGGATGCAAACCTGGTTCGTGCACATGCGTCGCCCCAATCGATTAGTGCGAGAGCTTAGTCCCGCCGGCGCGATCGCCTTTCAAATATTCTTTGCCGCCAACGTACTCGCGGCCTTGATCCATCCGCTATTCATGGCCGGACTTGGCTTTACGCTGTATGCGCGGTCGACGCCGTGGGCGAACACGGTCTTGGAGAACGCGGCGCCGATCTTTGCGACAAGCCTTCTCTCCGGCTACGCCTCAACGATCCTGCTCGACCTGATCGGCTTGCGACGGCGCCGACTGCTCGGCAACGCTTGGGTGCTCGTCTTGACGCCGTTGCACTGGTTTCTGCTCTCGCTCGCCGCGTGGCGCGCGCTATTCCAGCTGATCTACGATCCGCAACGATGGGAAAAAACCGAGCATGGGCTGGCGCGAACATCGCGCGCTGCCGGATCGCGGACTTCCAGATCGGATCGTCACCGACCAGCCGGTGGGTTGCGCCAAAAGCCGCTCAATAAGCCACGCCAAGAGCTGGTCAACGGCCTGCCGCGCACGCCCCCCATCGCACAAATCGGTCCCGGCGCGCCTATTGCGCCGATGAAGATTATGCAGACGGCGCGCGGCACGCTACTCGCCCGTTAGACGGGCAAGACCCCTCACATATAGCGGCGCAAATCGGCGGCTTCCGCCTCGGGGGTGCGGGTCATGTTGAACGGCGCAACGAAATTGCCGTCCTTGTCCATCAAATAGACCACGGCGGTATGATCCATGGTGTAGTCGCCGTTTTCGAGCGGAACCTTTTTGGCATAGACGCGATATTCCTTGATCGCGGCATCGATCTGGGCCTGGTCGCCGGTCAGTCCGCGCAAACGCGGATCAAAATTCGACAGATAATCCTTGAGCACTTTGGACGTGTCGCGATCCGGATCGACGGTGATGAACAGCGCGCCGACGCGATCGGCATCGGGTCCGAGCGCCTTCATCATCTGCGACATGTCGAACAAGGTGGTCGGGCAGATGTCCGGGCAATGGGTGAAGCCGAAAAACACCAGGAACGGGTGCCCTTTCATCTGTGCATCGGTGAACGGCTTGCCGTTCTCGTCTTCGAGATTGAGCGGACCGCCGATGCCGGCGACGGCCCCCCCGATCGGCGAGAACGTGCGTCCGGTGACGAAAAGAATGGTGCCAAAGATCAGGAAAAGCCCGCAAAGAAACGCCGCCAGCAAAAGCATGAGGCGCGAGGCTTGAGCGCTCAGTTTGGCGTTCATCGGACTAGTCCAGTCAGCCGAAACACGCCGAAAACCCGACGCGGATAGTCTCGAAAAAGACCGTTGTTCCGTAATGCGCCCAGAGTAAGACGGTACCGATCAGCGCCAGCGCAACGGCGGCGCCGGTCGCAAGCAGCGGCGCAGACACACGTGGGCGGGCAACGATGTCGGACATGGCTGATATTCCGGATCTTTAGATAGGCCGGAACCGTGACGACGACAACGGCGTCAGCCGCCTTCGGCCATACAGTCGCACCGCGCACCGCGTTGCCCTCGGGCTTACCGGCAGGTGCGATAGAACGCGGATAACTCTCTGCCGCGCAGCGTTATGAGCTGCGGCGTGAGCCCGCCATGCCGATTGATCCAGGACCGGATTTGCGGGGGGTAGAACCGCATGACGAGCCGGCTGCCTTGGCGCGTCGGCACCAGCGAACGCGACACGTCGTCGTAGTAGGACGCCGCATGGAAACCCAGCACTGCGCGGCCGGTGACGCAAATCCGGTTTCTTGGAATAATACCGGTCAGCAAGGTGCAGGCCGAAAGGCAGGGGCCATCGATCACCACACGCTCGCCGGAATCGCGCACCTCCTGGAACTTTTGGACGTAAGAGGAAACCTCGCCCCCAGGATCGCTCACGATGCGAACATCCGCGGATGCCGCACAAGTCGCCAGGGCCGACGCCAGCGCGCCGGCCAAAACCGCCTGCCAATTCATGGAGTAACCTCTCCCCGCTCAATCGTCCGTGATATCTCCCGGCATTGTGGCAAGAGTTCGGGGATTACCCGTCTTTATGCTGAAAACGATCGTCGTTCGCGGGCGTGCGCCCGCGCCAAGGGATGCTATAAGAAGGCAGGGACGCCCCAAAAGCGGTAAAAACGTTCAACTTGTTCGGCAAAAACACTGCGAAAAGAGTGCTCACACATGGATACCTCAGTCGCGCGCAAAACGCCTCACCAGTCCAATGTTCCCGATTTCGCCACGGCCTATTACCTGCTCGAAGGTTTGAGCGAGATCGGCATCGACTACCTGTTTTGCAATTTTGGAACCGATCACGCTCCGATCATCGATGAGATGGCGCATCGTCGCAGGCGGGGCGATGCGATGCCGGGCGTAGTGCGCTGTCCGCACGAGAACACGGCCGTACATATGGCGGCCGGCTATGCGCTGGTCACCGGGCGCGGCCAAGGCGTGCTGGTCCACGTCGACGTCGGCACCGCCAATTCCGCAAATGGCATGCACAACCTGTTCCGCAGCCGTCTGCCGGTCCTCCTGATGGCCGGCAAGGCCCCCTATACGGCAAACGATGAACTGGTCGGCTCGCGCGACACCTATGTGCACTTCATTCAGGAACCGTTCGACCAGGCGAGCTTGGTGCGGCCCTATCTGAAATGGGAGTGGACGCTGCCCTCGGGAGTGGTCGTCAAAGAGGCGCTGCGGCGCGCTTCTTCGATCATGCAGAGCGAACCGCGTGGCCCGGTTTATCTGATGATGCAGCGCGAGACGCTGACGCAGCATTGGAAAGCCGACGAAATCCGGCGTTATTCCGCCGACCATTTTGCGGCGACGTCGGGCGGCGGCGCCGATCCGAAGCTGGTCGCGGCGCTCGCCGACAAGCTTTTGACGGCGCAAAATCCGATCCTGATTACCGGCTATGCGGGACGTCATGCGCATGCGTCGCGCACGATCGACGAGCTTGCGCAATTTGCCGGCATCGCCGTCTATGAAGCGAACATGACCAACAATATCTCGCACGACAGCCCGTGTTTCGTCGGCTTCTCCCCGGACAAAGCCATTCCCGAGGCCGATGTGGGACTTCTTGTCGACGTCGATGTGCCGTGGTTCCCGAGTGCCGTTGAGGCGAACGAAAAGACGTTCTGGGCGCATATCGATATCGATATTCTCAAACCTGGCTCGCCGATGTGGACCTTCCCCGGCAATATCCGTATGCAAGGCGACAGCGGGCACATCCTCGATCAGGTGCTGCAGGAGCTCAAAGCAAAAGCAACACCGCGCTTTAAGGAAGCGGCAGCGGCGCGGATGGCGCGCATCAAGGCCGCCCGCGAGGAGCGCATCGCCCGCGCCGCCAAGCTCGCCGCGGACAAAGGCAAGACCGGCGCGATCAATCCGCATTATCTGATGGCGGAACTGGGCAAGCTCCTCGACGACGAAGACATGATCTTCAACGAAGGCGTGACCAACGCCGCCGCCGTGCTCATGCAAATCCCGCGGCGTGTGCCCAACACGACGGTGCGCGCCGGCGGCGGCGGTCTCGGCTGGTCCGGCGGCGCGGCACTCGGCGCGAAGCTTGCGGCGCCCGACCGACTCGCGGTGCAGATTTGCGGCGACGGCGGCTTCTATTTCGGCAATCCGCCTTCGGTATTCGCGGTCTCGCAACAATACAAGTTGCCGATTTTGTCAATCGTTATGGACAATTCCGGCTGGAACGCGGTGAAGCAGTCGACGCTGCGCGTGTTTCCCGAAGGCGAGGCCAAGACCACCAATTCCTTTGAGGCGGAGCTTGCGCCGAATGTTCACTTCGCCAAAATCGGCGAGGCGTTCGGCGCTTATGCCGAGGAGGTCGCCGATCCGGCCGACGTGCCTGCCGCCCTGGCGCGTTGCGTCAAGGAGGTCCGCGGCGGCCGCGCGGCGCTTCTCCACGCCCGCGTGACGAAGCTTTGAAATACGCGTTCCCCGGACGCGGTGCACCGCTGATGCGAGGTCTTAACAGGCTCGGCACCCATCATTCAGAGCTCGCAACGATGCCGGGTCTGCAGCGCAGCACCATAGCGCGCGCAAGACGCGCGTGAACGCGCTTATGGTGCTGCGCTGCGCCCGGGAAGCGACGTGTTCACGGGCTCGCGTGATTGATGAATTTTTCCGGCGGCCGTTCGCCCCATTGCGATCTGAGCGCTTCGTCCGCGGCAATGAGATGGGAGCCGTTGGCGAGGTTAAGGCGATCGCTGTCGGCCCAGTGCTCGTGGACGCGCCCCCAGGGGTCGGCCCAGTAATCGTAGACCTGACTGCCAAGCACGTGACGGCCGATGCCCCACATGTGCTCGTAGGTCCCGAACTCTTTGAGGAAGTCGTGGCCCATGCACACATCGTCGATATCGGGAACCTCGAATGAGAGATGATTTAATCCTGTCTTCTCATGTCGGAGGCAGAAGAAGACATGATGGTCGACAAAGGTATCGCCGCGATCGCAGCGATTAAACGATCCAATCAAATTGTCCTTGCTCTCGACGTAGACGTCATCCGAGCAGATCATTCCCAGCGTCTCGCGGAACCAATCGACCGTTTCGCGGAAACGCGGCGTCATCAGCACGCCATGCCCGACGCGCTTGACGTGCGCCGGCCCCTTGGGCAGCCGCATCAGCTCGCCGGCGCGCGCAGTCGGCGCTTCGCCGGTGTTGAGCTTTTGCCGCTTGACCGGGATTTCCTTCACCGGCGCGATGCCGCAAACGACCTCGATCTGATAGCCGTTCGGCTCGGTCAGCCGCACGCGCTTGCCGCCGCCGGGTTCGTCGATATTTTCAACGCCCGAGGCGCCCGGCGCCTTAGCCAGCCGCTTTAAGTCGTCTTCGTTGTCGACGTAATAGGCGATGCCGACGAATTTCGGATCGCCCTTCTCGGTGACGTGAATGTGGTGATTGGGATCGGTGCCGCGCATGTACAGCGCGGTATTGGTCCGCTCGGTCCGGCGCAGGCCAAATCGCGTCAGGAACTCTTCCGCAACATCGAGATCAGGCGACCGCAGGCGCCCATAGGCGATGTCCGTCACCTTGGCCCAGGACATATCATTCTCCCTCAAATGCCTCTCAGCGCGGGACCGATGCCCGCACGGTTGCCGTACTGTGCCACGATCGATGCGGCGTCGGCAACGCTCGGCTCAGGCGTGGTAGTCGGCCGCCGCGGTCGCATCGACCTGCTTGCCGCCCATCGCATTGAACAGAGGCGTCAGCACGATCGCGACAATGAGGTTGAGCACCACGGTGTAGAGCGCCGTATAGCCCGGGAAGGTGTGGCCGGCGAATGCCAGCGGGTAGTTCGGGCCCAGGTTCGCGGCAACGAACATCCAGACGCCGGCGGAGGTTCCCACGGCCCAGCCGACGAGCAGCGCCCAATCATTGAACCAGCGCGTGTAGACGCCGATCAGTACCGACGGGAGCGTTTGGATGATCAGGATGCCGCCGAGGAGCTGCAGGTAGATGGCAAATTGCGTCGGCACAAAGATGATGAAAATGAGCGCACCCAATTTCACGATCAGCGATACCAATTTCGCCATCTGCGCTTCTTGCTTATCGGTCGGATCCTTGTTGATGAACTCGCGGTGGATGTTGCGGGTATAAAGATTGGCCGCGGCGATCGACATGATCGCCGCCGGCACCAGCGCACCGATGCCGACCGCCGCGAAAGCAATGCCGACAAACCACGACGGGAAACTGTGCAGGATCAGCGCCGGCACCGCGAAGTTGTTGCCGAACTGCTTAAACCCGGCGGCAAATTCCGGCATGGCGCCGACGCCGGCGGCGATCGCGAAGAAGCCGACCAACGCCAAGAGACCGAGCATGAAGGAGTAGCCCGGCAGCATCGCGGCATTGCGGCGGATGGCATGGCCGCTGTTCGCCGCCAAGATGCCGGTTATGGAATGCGGGTAAAGGAATAGCGCCAGCGCCGATCCCAGCGCGAGCGTCGTATAGACGCCATAGACGCCGGTCGTGTTGGCGCCGGGAACTGCCAGCAATAATTTCGCCGGCGGCACCGCGGCGAAAATTTTACCGAATCCGCCCAACTCGATCGGCACGACGATCACGGCGGCAAAGGCTGTCGTGTAGATCAGAATATCCTTGACGATGGCGATCGAGGCCGGCGCCCGCAATCCGCTCGAATACGTAAAGGCGGCGAGAATGACAAAGGCGATAATCAGCGGCAAATCAGCGGCAAAACCGGTCCCCGAGACGCCCATTGCGCCGATGACGACCTGCAAGCCGACAAGTTGCAGCGCAATGTACGGCATGGTCGCGACGATGCCGGTGATTGTCACCGCCAATGCGAGCCAGCGATTGCCGAACCGGCCGCGCACGAAATCGGCGGGAGTGATGTAGTTGTGCTTGTGGCAGACATGCCAGAGCCGCGGAAAGACCAGGAACAGGATCGGGTAGATCATGATCGTGTACGGCACCGCGAAGAACGCGATGGCGCCGGCGCCGAAGGCGAGCGCGGGAACGGCAATGAAGGTGTAGGCCGTATAGAGGTCGCCGCCGACCAGGAACCAGGTGACGATCGTGCCGAAACGCCGGCCGCCCAGCCCCCATTCTTGCAACTGATCGAGGTCGCCCTTGCGCCATTGCGCGGCGGCAAATCCAAGCCACGTAATGAAGCCGAACAGCAGCACGAAGATGATGAGAGCGGTCCAGTTTACATCCTGCACGGCATGCCTCCCGCGGCTATCGCTTTTTATTGCCTTGTGGCCCGCGCTTTTAGGCGGGCATTACACGACGTTGCGGCGCTAATCCTCGGTCGCGAAGTAGACGATCGCGGTCAGAACGGCGCCGATGATCACCCAGAGCATCTGATACCAGTAATAGAACGGTATGCCGGCCCAGGACGGTTCGACCGAGTTGTAGAACGGCGGCCACAGCACCGCGATAAATTGAACTACGAAGAGCAGGTACCACCAGCTCCATCCCGAACGGCTGGCGCTTTGCCGATTGCTGCTTTGCTGGCTCATGTCGACCTCGACGTTGCATCCCAAATAGTCTCTGGCGAGACCAGAGCTGTTGTCCGCTCCTGATGCGCACCATAGCCGGGGCGCAGCGTCGAATCAAAACGAAATTCTCGATGCCGCGTTGCAGCATGCGCGCGCCCGCACCATTCGGAACCTAAGCCTTGGAGATGATGCTCTGGAGCGGGCGATGGGAATCGAACCCACGACATACAGCTTGGGAAGCTGTCGTTCTACCACTGAACTACGCCCGCAAAACCCTTATTCCATCGGTATTTCTTGCACTTAGCTGGTCAATTTTGTTTGACGCTTGTTCGCACTTAAATCCCATGCCATGTGGCGACGCTGGCAAACACGAAACACCAATTATGCAGATGAACACTAGCAGATTTTGCGAGCAATGTCAGCGACGAGCTTGCGCTTGCGCCACTTGTTCGGCGCGTAACCGCTCGATGAAGCGCATTTTTATTTCTTGTTGTTTGACGAGCTTCGCCGCACCGGCTCAATGTCCGCTTCGCTCCGAAAGCGACCAGACTGCTCCGCAGCACCGAAATGACGCTAAGGGCCGATTGTGTTGCAAAAGTCGTTTTGCACTGGTGCTCAAAAATTCTGAGGACTACTGGCGCGGATTTCGTATAAATATGTGAGGGACCTCATCGCCGCACGTTAAACTCATAGGCAACCTCGGTAGCGCGATTGAGGTTATACGAATCGGCGATTGCTTCCCGTTTCTGATTTTTCGCGAAAATTGGTAGCCCTGCAACTTTCGACTTTTGCAACACAATCGGCCATAACCGGACATCCGGATCGCCTGTGCAGTAGGTCACATACCGCCAAGTTTAGGCGTGCTATCGTACGGATGATCCCTACTGGATGGACCAATGACGACCAAAATCGCAAGACGGCAATTCATATCCGCGTTCGGCGGTGCTGCCGTTGCATGGTCACAGGCGGCTCGCGCACAGCAGTCTGAGCGGATGCGGCGGATCGGCGTACTTATTGGCTACGCATCGAGCGCTGACGATCCAGTAGCGCGCCAAGCAATTCGAGCATTCCGGGAAGCGATGCAGGGCGCAGGATGGATTGAGGATAAGAATATCAGCGTGGACTACCGGTTTACGGCAGGGAGTCTTGCCAAAACCAACTCAACTGCTGCGGAGCTTGTGGCGCTCGCCCCTGATCTGATCTACGCCTTTGGGTTGCCAGCGACGCAAGCCCTTCATCAGAAAACGCGCACCATTCCTATCGTATTCACTCAGTGCGCCGATCCAGTCGGCTTCGGCCTAGTGACGAGCCTTGCGCATCCGGGCGGCAACCTCACCGGGTTCATGGCCTGGGAGCTTTCAATCGGGGGCAAGTGGTTGGAGCTTCTCCGGGAAATCGCGCCCGAACTAAGTCACGTCGGCATCATCTACAATCCTGACACCGCGTCATACGCACCCCCCTTGATCGCTTCGGCCAAAGCCGCCGCTGGACGCGAGGTGACGGTGATCGAGTTTCCTGTCCATGACGGTCGCGAGATCGAAGCGGCGCTCTCATCGCTCGGCCATGAGCCGCACGGCGGACTTCTGGTCATACCGGAGCAGTTCACTAATTCACATCAGGAACAGATCATTACTCTGACCGCCCAATTTGGCATTCCGACTATTACTTCATTTGGCCGCGCGGCGGACCGCGGTGCATTAATTTCCTACACTTACGCATTTGATGCGATGATCCAGGGGCCCGTCGCCTACATCGACCGAATTTTGAAGGGAGCGTCGCCGAGTGACCTTCCCGTACAAGCGCCGACCAAATTTGAATTGTCGATCAACCTGAAGACAGCCAAGGCGCTTGGGCTCACCGTGCCTCAAAGCCTTCTTGTGGCTGCCGATGAGGTGGTTGAATGAAACGGGTGTTGATGTCTGCAAAGAGTCATTTTCGACCGATCCAGCCGGTTTTGCCTGCCGGTCCGTGTCCGCTTCGCCCCGAAAGCGGACTTGCGGGCGTTGCCGATGGTGAGGGGGGCGCGTCATCGCTGCGGCACGCGGAAGCCGACATGCGGGCCGATCTTTTCCGGGTCCGGCCCCCGGCCAATTCCTTCACGACCCGAGCCGACATCGCGCTCGGGCTTCGAGTAGGCTGGCGGCTTACGCGGCGGCTGTAGCTTGTCCACATAGTACGCTCGCGGATGATCGGCGAGGGTCTGCGGCTCCGGCTCCTCGTCCTCCCCAATGACGGCCTTGTCGCTCTCGTCCGGCTTGAAAATCTCGACGTGGTGCGACGGCTGGCGATGCATCGGGCCGTTTTTCTTTAGCTCCGCCGCCTGCCGCCGTAGCTCCTCGATGTCCGGCCGCAGTGCCGCCGGTTTGCCATCGGCATCGCGGAACGTGACGAACATGTTGGTCGATGGCGCCGAGGCCCGTATTCGCCAAGCCTTCCTGAATATGAAAACGATCGTAGAGGCGGCCGGCGGCACATTGCGCAATACCGTGAGGCTCGTGATCTATGTCACCGATATGTACCGCTATCGGCCGATGGTGAATAAGATTCAGGAGGAGCTCTGGGCGGGCGCACCCTATCCGCCGCGTACGATTGTCGAGGTGAGCCGCCTCAATCAGGACGACATTGTCGAGGTGGAAGGAACGTTCTTCTGTCCGGTGATAGCCGACATCTAACCGGTTCGCACCGCCCGCGAGCGTGGCGGCGCACGCAATCAAGCCGCGGAGACGAATTCCCAGTTCCGGTCCTGGCGGACTTGGTGCAGGCTTATTTGGCGCAGGCTTATTCGGCGGCGATGGCGTGGGCTTGCGGCGACGCAAGAGCGGCGAGGCATTTGGTCAGAGCTTCGCCGTCCGGATCCACGAGCGCCGCGGTCCGGGCGCTGGCGATCGCGTCGATCGCATGTCGCGCCGACAAGTTGCCGGCAAGCGCCGGCGTGATCACTTGCGCAACGATCAGCCGGTAATTGCCGCTGCCGCGCTTGTGGGTGTCGCCGTAGCCCTTGATGAGACGGGCGCATTCGGCGATTTCGATCGCAAGCTCGGCCGAGATCGGCGCGGCTTGCGCGATGAGACGAAGCCATGCCTCGATCGCGCGCTGCTCCCCCTGGAAGCGGAAGGTTTTGCGACGGACGCGGCGCAGCTTGGCGAGGAAATGGAAACGCAGATAGCCGGAAATCGACGCGGTATTGATGGCCATGCCCCAATGCGCGCGGCCGAGCGCGGAATAACGTTCGCCTAAGCCAAGGACCGAACGCGCGAACCAAGGCGGCAGGATCGAGCAAAACTCGTCGATCCCGGGTTTGAGGAATTCGATAACCGTGAAAGTTTGCTCCGACTTGACGCCAAGTTCTCGCGCAATGCGATTGATGCGCGACGGATCGATCTTGGCCTGCGCCACGCGGATCACGTCTTCGTACGACATACGCACCGCGAGATATCGCGCCGTCGCGGCAAGGAGCCGTCCGCCGGCGCCGGACTTCGCATCGGCGTCGCGGATCGGCTTGAGACGATCGAGATAAAGCCGCGCGTAGGCGACATCCTGGTAAGCTGCGAGCCGGCGCACGCCTTCGGTCATGAACGCGAGCGCCGCTTCGGGCATATCCGCGATTTCGTGTTCGAGATCGGCGAGCGAAGCAGACGCCGCGCGCTGACGCTTGAGCGGTTCGGCGCGCCGGCGCGAACCGGCCTGTGCGGCGTCGAAGCCGGCGCGGAAGCCGCGCAGATTGGCCTCGACCGCCTTGCCGTCGGTACGGATCGCCGCCTCGAAGGCGTCCGCGGGTATCGGCAGCGCGCCGGCGCCTGCGATTGCACCGAGCATCACCGCATTGATCATCGCGCCGGCCTCGCGCGCGATCGCTTCGAGGTCGAGCAGCAGCGCTTTTTGCGAATTCTTCTCGACCGCCGCAACGAGCCGGTCTTGATCGTAACGTCCGTCGGCCATCGCCATCTTCTCGACGACGAGATAGGAGCGGCTCGTCGAGGCAATCGTCGTGGTGCGGTCGGGCGTGACGAAACCGCCGGCAATAGCGCGGCCGGCTTCCATCAATTCGCTCGCCACCACAACATCGACGTCGCCGACACCCGGCGCCAGCGCCAGGATCGGACGCTGCCACCCGCCTAACCCTCCGCCGCTCGCGGGGGAGGAAAGGGAGGGGGCCGGCGTCGGCACCAATTCGATGTGATAGGTGGTCGCGCCGGTGCGCTGCGCGACACCCGGGATCGACGTCGATTGGACCGGGAAACCTTGGCTCGCCGCCGCGGCGACGATCCAGTCGGTGAGCACGCCGCCGCCCTCGCCGCCCAGCGCGGCGATCAAAATCGTGAGCGGGCGGACGTTACTTTGCGGCTGGCCGATGCGAGCCCCCTCGCCCCGGAGGGGAGAGGGTTGGGGTGAGCGGGTTCGAGCGTCGCCGGTAGGCTCGAGCCCCCTCACCCCGCTCTCTCCCCGCCGGGGAGAGGGAGAAGATGAACCGCCCAGCCACCCGATCACCGTGCTTCGAACTCGATAAAGCGTGCGGTCCCGCCAATTCGGGTTGCTGATGACGTCGGCGCGATAGAACGACGGGCAGAGCACGGCCGCATGGGCGACTTCACCGCACAGCCCGCAGCCAACGCAGCTTTCGATCACCGTCGCCACCGGATCCGAGCGCAGCGGATCGGGATTGGGTTTGACCGTCAACGATGGGCATCCGGAGAGCCGGATGCAGGAATGATCGCCGGTGCAAATGTCGTCGTCGACGCCGTAGCGTGTTTTCACCACGCGCTCGCCACGCTTGAGCTTTTCTGAATCTTCAGCGCGGATGCGGCGCTGACGCACCAGCATGCATTCGCCGTCGGCGATGATCACCTTGAGCCCGCGCTCGGCGGTGCGCATGGCCTCCTTCAGCGTGTCCGCCATTTTTGCAACGCTGTAGGTTCGCACCGTGCGCAGCCACTTGACGCCGAGCGAGCGCAACGTTTTTTCAATGCTGATGCCGGTTGGCGTGCCGCTGCGGTTGGCAGTGCTTGACGGCAGATATTGCTGGCCGGTGGCCGAGGCGTAGCCGTTCTGCATCACGATGAGAACGCCATCGCCCTTGTTGAACATGTTCGAGGCGACGCCGGTGATGAGGCCGTTGTGCCAGAATCCGCCGTCGCCCATGATCGAGATCGGGCGATTGGCCATGTTCGGGCCGACGGCGGCTGCGCTCGCCAGCGACATGCCGTAGCCGAGGATCGAATTGCCGAGCGAGAACGGCGCGAATGTCGCAAACGAATGGCAGCCGATGTCGGCGCTGATATGGGTCGGGCCGATCTCGCGCTGCATAAGCTTGATGGCGGCGAACACCGGGCGCTCCGGACAGCCGGTGCAGAAATTCGGCGGCCGCGGCGGGATGTCGCCGACCGTCGCTGCCATGTCCGCCTTATGCGCGAGCATCTCATTGGCACGCGCGGCGACGGCATCGGCGTCGATGCCGGACGGACGGGTCTCGGAGAGAAACGCCGCAATGCCGCGAATGAACGCTTCGGAGGTGTAGTCGCCGGCACGCGGCAGGCAGCCCTTGCCGAGGACCCGGGTCTGGATATCCGCGCCACGCAAGACGACATTGATTTGTTGCTCGACGAAATCGGGTGAGCCTTCCTCGACCACGAGCACGGCGCGCTTGCCGGCGCAGAAGTCCTTCACGTCGTCCGGCATCAGCGGATAGGCGACGTTGAGCACATAGATCGGAACGCGCGAGGCGCCGTAGAGATCGGCAAGATCGAGCCGCGCCAGCGCGCGCAAAAGCCCGTTGGTGAGGCCGCCGAGCACAATGATGCCGACGTCGCCGATTTCGCCCGGAATCAGCTCGTTGAGCTCGTGCTCGCGGATGAACTTTTGCGCGGCCGGTAGGCGCTGTTCGATTTTCAGCCGCTCCTGCGTGAAGATGACGGGCGGATGCGCCAGGCGGTCGTATTCGAAACGCGGCGGACCAGCGAGGCGATGCTGGCCGCTAAAGGCGCCACGCTTGTTGTCCTTGGCGATGAATTCGCCGGTGACATGGCAGGCGCGCACCCGCAAATCCAGCATGACCGGCGCATGGCTCGCCTCGGAAAGCTCAAATCCTTTTTCGACCATGCGCACAATGGTCGGCAGATCGGGGCGCGGGTCGAGGAGCCAGATCGAAGATTTCATGGCATAGGCATAGGAGCGCTCCTGAATGACGCTCGCGCCTTCGCCGTAGTCCTCGCCGAGCACGATCAGCGCGCCGCCGATGACGCCGGGCGAGGCCAGATTCGACAGCGCATCGGCCGCGACATTGGTGCCGACGATCGACTTCCACGTCACCGCGCCGCGCAGCGGATAATTGATCGAGGCGCCGAGCATAGCCGCCGCCGCGGCTTCGTTGGTGCAGGTCTCGACGTGCACGCCAAGGTCGGCCAATAGATCTTCGGCGTCCACCATGACGTCGAGCAGATGCGATACCGGCGCGCCCTGGTAGCCGCCGACGTAACTGACCCCCGATTGCAGCAGCGCCTTGGTGACGGCGAGGATGCCCTCGCCGCGAAAGATCTCGCCGGCGCCAAGCCGCAGCGCATCCACTTCTTTCTTGAACGAGCGTTCCATCCGTGCTTCCGGGCCAGCACCTTACGGTCACATATATCCGCTTTTGCGGAATGCTGCCAAACGCGCGGTCCTGCCGCGCCAAACACGGTGCAACAGCCCTTGGTGGGGCTCGGCGGGTTGGTTAGGGTGCGGGCAAAGCGGCGCCTGGGGAGGCGCCCGGGATGCGTAGGCGGAGATGGACGGCAAGGGCCAGATCGTCGTCGAGCGGGTGACCCACACCTACCGCCCGCCGCGCGGGCGAACCGTGCTCGCTTTGTCGGATATATCGCTCGAAGTGCGGCCGCGCGAGTTCCTCGCGCTTCTTGGCCCTTCGGGCTGCGGAAAATCGACGCTGCTTTATCTCGTTGGCGGTTTCCTGCCGACCGAGGCCGGCCGCATCATGGTCGAGGGTAAGCCGGTCACGGCGCCCGGTCCCGATCGCGGCATCGTATTCCAGCATTTCGCACTGTTTCCGTGGAAGACGGTGCGCACCAATATTCTTTACGGTCTGGAACGCCAGGGCTTGCCGCGCCCGGAGCGCGAAAAGCGGGCGCAGGCCTTTATCGATCTCGTCGGCTTAAACGGATTTGAGGAGAGCTACCCGTCGCAGCTCTCCGGCGGCATGAAACAGCGCACCGCGATCGCGCGCACGCTGGCCTTCGATCCCAGCATATTGCTGATGGACGAGCCGTTCGGTGCACTCGACGCGCAGACGCGTTTGCTGATGCAGACGGAGCTCCTCAACATCTGGAAGCGCACGCCCAAGACCGTGATCTTCGTCACTCACGACGTGCAGGAGGCAGTCTATCTCGCCGAACGCGTGGCGGTGATGTCGGCACGGCCGGGGCGCATCAAGAAAATCGTCGAAACCAAATTCGCCAACCGCGATCCGAGCATCCTGCGCAGCAAGGAATTCGTGGAAAAGGTCGATGAATTATGGAATCTAGTGCGCGACGAGGCGATCAAGGCCCAGGAAACAAAGGCCACTTGATGCAAGGGATGACGCTGGCCGGCTTCCGTTATCTGCCGCTCGTGCTCCTGGCGCTCGGCTGGGAGGCCGTCGCGCGGCTCAACATCATCGACAGCCAGGCATTGCCGCCGCTCACTCACGTCGCGGTCGCGTGGGTCGATCTCGTCCGCGACGGCGAACTCGTCGAGAACGGCGCGTCCTCGCTTTATCGCGCGTCGATCGGACTTCTCTTGGCCGTCGTCGGCGGCGGCGGCTTGGGAATATTGATGGCGCGCTGGCGGCTTTTGGACGTCTTCGTCAATCCGCTGGTGGAGCTGTTCTATCCGCTGCCGAAATCGGCGCTCATCCCGGTAACCGTGCTGTGGCTCGGCTTCGGCGACGGCTCAAAAATTCTTCTCATCTTTCTCGGCTGCATGATCCCGGTCACCATCGGCGCTTATAATGGCGCGCGCGGCAGCGATCAGGCGCTGGTCTGGTCGGCGCGCAGCATGGGCGCGAGCCAGCTGCGCCTGCTGTGGGACGTTGTCGTGCCAAGCGCGCTGCCGGAATTGCTCAACGGCATCCGCACCGCGCTCGCTCTTGCCTTCATCCTGTTGGTAAGTTCCGAACTGATCGTATCGCAGGAGGGATTCGGCTATCTGATCGGTTATCTCGGCTCCACCGGCTCTTACGAGGGCATGTACGCGGTGGTGCTCACCGTGGCGTTCCTCGGCTTTGCCGCCGACCGGCTTTATCAGCTTCTCATGCAATGGTTGCTGCAATGGCGGGAATAGAAAGCACGGCGTCGCTGGCGGCTGCGGAAGCCGACGTTACGCGCGACGCAGCGCGTCGCCTCGACGTTGTTTTCCGCGGCGGCGCCGGCGTTTTTTCCGTCCTGGTGCTGTTGATCGCCTGGGAGCTTTTCGCCCGCAGCGGCAGGGTGACGGCATTCATGCTGCCGCCGTTTTCCGCCGTCGTCGAGCGCATTTATGGCGATGCCGCCAGCGGCGACCTTTGGATCAATCTCGGGCTGACGCTTTATCGGGCTACGGCCGGCTTCGTCATTGCCGCAGTCGGCGGCATCACGCTCGGAGCTTTGATGTCGCGCAACCGGCTCATACGCTGGATCTTCGATCCGATCATCTCGGTCGGCTTCCCGATGCCCAAAATCGCGTTCCTGCCGGTCATCATTCTATGGCTCGGACTCTATGACGTCTCGAAAATCTCCATCGTCGTGTTCGACGCGATTTTCCCGGTGGTGACCGCGACGCTGGCAGGCATCGCCAGCGTCGACAAAGAACTGATCTGGTCGGCACTCAACATGGGCGCGAGCGAACGCGAGGTGATGTGGCAGATCAAGCTGCCGGCGGCATTGCCGCAAATCCTGACTGGGCTGCAAGTGGCGTTGCCGATCTCGCTCATCGTCGCGATCATCGGCGAGATGGTGATGGGCGGCTACGGGCTCGGCGGCGCCATGATGAGCGCCTCGCGCTTTGCCGATTCGCGCGGCGTATTTGCCGGCATCGTCGAGATCGCAATCGTCGGCTATGCTTTGATCAAGGCCATGGCGGTCGTCCGCCGCCGGCTCTTGGTGTGGCACCAGGAGACGGCGGAGCGCTCGTAGTCGCATTCGGCGGCGGTGCGGCAAGCGGCGCGCTTGCGCCGGATCGGGCTTTGCGCCCACAATCGTCGCCGGAGAACGCCGACCGCGCCGCACCAATATCGCGGCGGGATCGCGGCCAATCTGCGAGGGGCAAACAATGCGTGCGAAGATCGCGGTGCTGAGTGGCGTCCTGCTGGCGCTCGGCTTCGGTCATGCCCGCGCGGACCCGGTGCAGATTCGCGTGGCTTGGGTGGCACCGATCTCCAACTGGATCTCGATGTGGCTAGACAAGAAGGACCTCGCCCGGCATTTCGGCCAGTCCTACGTGTTCGAGCCCGTGCATTTTGCCGGCACGCCGCCGATGATCACGGCGATCGCCAACAACGAGGTGGAAATCGGCGACCTCGCCTATTCGACGCTGCCGATCGCGATCGAGAACGCCGGCATGGACGACACCCGCGTGATCGCCGACGACTTTCGTGACGGCGTCGACGATAACTACACGGTCCGATACGAGGTGCTCAAAGACGGCCCGATCAAGAAGGTCGAAGATCTCAAGGGCAAGGTCGTCGCCACCAATGCGGAGGGAAGCGCGGTCGACGTCGCGATGAAGGCGATGCTGCGCAAGCACGGCCTCCTGCCCAACCGCGACTACACCGTCATCGAGGCGCCGTTCCCGGCCATGAAGGCGATGCTGGCGGAACATAAGGTGGATCTGATTCCGGGGATCCTGCCATTCGTGTTGGATCCGCAACTGCAGAATATCGCGACCGCACTGTTCACCGCCAAGGATGCGATCGGCGTATCGCAATTTATCATGTTTGACGCGCGCAAGCCCTTCATCGACCAACATCGCGCCGCGCTGGTCGACTGGCTCGAAGACACGATGCGCATTTTGCACTGGTTCATGGATGCGAAGAACCACGACGAGGTGGTGCAGATCGCCGCGCGCCTGGTCAAGGCGCCGCCCGAGCGGTTCGGCTGGGTGTTCACGAAGAGCGACGTATATCGTGATCCGAACATGATGCCGGACCTCGATGCGCTGCAGAAGAACGTCGACATGACGAGGGATCTCGGCTTCGTCAAGTCGAGCTTCGACGTCAAGGCGCATTCCGATCTGAGCCTGGTCGAGGAGGCGGCAAGGCGGCTGCAGTAGACTTTTGAGAAGAAGGCGCCGGGCGAACGGTGTCCACATCACCTTAGGAGGAAATGATGCGTGCCATGACACTTGCGTGGGCCTGCCTTTGCGGCTTGGCCGCTGTCTTGACTTGCGCCGGATCGGCCAATGCCGACCCCATACAAATCCGGGAAGCCTGGGTCGCGCCGGGCAATTGGTCGTCGATCTGGCTGCAAAAGAAGGATCTCGCCAACCATTTCGGCCAGTCCTACGTGTTGGACCCGGTGCACTACGTCGGCACGCCGCCGATGATCACGGCGCTCGCCAACAATCAGGTTGAAATCACCAACCTCGCCTATTCGACCCTCGGCATCGCCATCGAGAATGCCGGGCTGGATGACCTGCGCATCGTCAGCGACGAATTCCAGGACGGCGTCCCCGGCTATTATTCGCAAGAGTACATGGTGCTCAAAGACGGCCCGATCCAAAAGATCGAGGACCTCAAGGGCAAGGTCGTCGCCACCAATGCGGCCGGCAGCGCGGTCGACGTCGCCATGAAGGCGATGTTGCACAAGCATGGTCTCGAGCCCAATCGCGACTACACCGTGGTCGAGGCGCCGTTCCCAGCCATGAAATCGATGCTTGCGGAAAAGAAGGTCGACCTTATCCCGGCGGTGCTGCCGTTCTCCTACGATCCGGAATTGCAGAAGATCGCCCGCGATCTGTTCGTGCAGCGGCAGGCGATCGGCGTCACCGACATGATCGTGTGGACCGCGCGCAAGCCGTTTATCGACGCAAACCGCGCCGCCTTGGTGGACTTTTTTGAGGATACGCTGCGTATCACGCGCTGGTACGAGGATCCGGCAAACCACGAAGCCGCAATGCAAATCCTTGGAGATTTGGTCAAGCGGCCGCCGCAAACCTTCTCTTGGGCATTCACCAAGCAGGACTGCTATCACGACCCCAATCTGATGCCGAACCTCGACGCATTGCAGAAGAACATCGACATGACCAAGGAGCTCGGCTTCATCAAGTCGAGCTTCGACGTGAAGAAATATTCCGATCTCAGCATTGTCGAGGAGGCGGCGAAGCGTCTGCAGTAAAAGTGGGCGATACAGCCAAAACGGGCGCCCGCGTGGCGCCCGTTTCATTTACTTGACCAGTACGTTGCTGAATTGCCAGGGATCGCGCTTGTCGATGTCTTCCGGAAACAAGCCGGGCCGATCCGTGGTCGGCGTCCAATCGGTGTAAGCGCCGATCACCGGTCCGAGATAGGGCATCTGCACTTCCAGGCAGCGGCGGAAATCCATCTCGTCGGCTTCGACAATGCCGGCCTTCGGGTTCTCGATCGCCCACACCATGCCGGCGAGCACAGCCGAGGTGACCTGCAAGCCGGTGGCGTTCTGATAAGGGGCGATCGAGCGGGTTTCGTCGATCGAAAGCTGCGAGCCGTACCAGTAGGCGTTCTTCTTGTGGCCGTAGAGCAGCACGCCGAGCTCGTCGATACCATCGGCGACCTCATGCTCGTCCAAAATGTGGATGGCCGGCTGCCGCGCGCCGGCCTGACCGAACAGCTCATGCAGCGACAGCACCGCGTCGTTGCACGGGTGATACGCATAGTGACACGTCGGCCGGTAGACGGTTTTGCGGCCGTCACGCAGCGTGAAGTAGTCCGCGATCGAGATCGATTCGTTATGCGTGACCAAAAAGCCGTACTGCGCCTTGGCCGTCGGCGTCCACGAGCGCACGCGCGTATTGGCGCCGGGCTGGGTCAGGTAGATCGCCGCCTGGCAGCCGGTCTTATGCTTGAAGCCGTTCTTCGGCATCCTCTTCTCATGCGTGCCCCATCCGAGCTCGGCCGGCTGCATGCCCTCCGAAAGAAAGCCTTCGACCGACCAGGTATTGACGAAGACTTCGATCGGCTTCGGCTTGATGGCGCGCTGGGTATCGCGCTCGGCGATGTGGATGCCCTTGACGCCTGTCTTCTTGGCAAGCCTGCCCCATTCGTCGCGCGTCTTTGGCTCCTTGAACTTCAGCCCGAGGTCGCCGGCGATATTCAAGAGTGCCTGCTTGACGAACCACGACACCATGCCGGGATTGGCGCCGCAGCAGGATACGGCCGTCATGCCGCCGGGGCTCGTGCGGCGCGCCGCCAGCACGGTTTCGCGTAGCGCATAGTTCGAGCGGGCTTCGGGACCGAGCTTTGAATCAAAGTAGAATCCCGCCCAGGGTTCGACGACGGTGTCGATGTAGAGGGCGCCGATCTCGCGGCAAAATTCCATGATGTCGAGCGAGGAGGTGTCGACCGACAGGTTGACGCAAAAACCCTGGCCGCCGCCTTCGGTGAGCAGCGGCCGCAAAAGCTTGCGGTAGTTATCGCGGGTGACGGCCTGGTGGATGAAACGGATGCCGCGGTCGTCTAAGAGCTTGCGGTCCTTGTCCTCCGGGTCGATGACCACGAAACGCGATTTGTCATAATCGAAATGACGCTCGATCAAAGGCAGCGTGCCTTTGCCGATCGAGCCGAAACCGATCATGACGATAGGGCCGGCGATGCGGGCGTGAACGGGCCATTCGGTCATATTCCAAGTCTCCAGCAGTAATTTCCGGGTGATATCTGCCGCAATGCGGAAACGGAAGAGACGCCGCGGATTTTGTCCGCGGCGTCCCCGATTTTCTGCTTTTGGCAGGCTGCGCACGCCCGGCAGGCGCGCGCGCGACGCCCCGTTTTTGTGCCTGAGGGTGCTGCGCACATGATTTAGCGCGCTTCCGGCCGGTCCCAGGACCTCGCGGTCGGCGTCAAGGGCATGCGTACTCTTCTCGCGGTATGCGATAGTGCGCGCGACTGGTCTTCAGCTTTATCGAGAGGTGCCGCGATGCCTTCCTTGCCGATCACTTTCGCCTGCGGTCTCTATGACCGCATGCTGGCGCTGCAAACCGGCGACATCAAACCCGACGGCATCGACCTCAACTTTCTCGCCATCGACAATCCGCGTGAGATTTTCGACCGCATGTCGAACCGGCTGGAATTCGACGCCTGCGAAATGTCGAGCTCCGAATTCGTCAGCCGCTACGCGGCGAAAAAGCTGCCTTTCGTGGCGCTGCCGGTGTTCGCCTCGCGCGTCTTTCGCCACGGCTTCATCGTTGTTAACCGTAAGTTCGTCGCCTCGGCGAAGGATCTTGCCGGCAAGCGCATCGGCGTGCCGCTCTACACTCAGACCGCCGCGATCTTCGTCCGCGGTCTGATGCAGCACGATCTCGGCATCGATCTTTCGACCATCGAGTGGGTCCAAGGCGCGGTCAACGAGCCCGGCGCCTACGGCAATCCCTTGGTGATGCCGCTCCTTAAGGCGGTCAAGATCACGCCGAACCAAAGCGGGAAATCGCTGAGCGATCTTCTCGCGGCCGGAGAAATTCACGCCATCATCGGTTCGAACCTGCCGCGGGCGCTCAAGCGCCATCCCGACGTGGTGCGGCTTTTTCCGGACTACCGGGCGCGTGAAAAGGACTATTTCCGCCGCACGCGCATTTTCCCGATCATGCACTTGGTCGTCATCCGTAACGACGTCTACGAGCGCCACCCCTTCGTCGCGACCAGTCTCTACAACGCGTTCTGCGCGGCCAAGGACTGGGCGCGCGAGAAGATGCGGTTTTCCGGCACGCTCCGCTACATGCTGCCGTGGCTGCCCGACGATATCGAAGAAATCGACGAATTGTTCGGCGGCGATTGCTGGCCCTATGGCGTCGAGCCGAACCGGCCGACGCTCGAAGCCCTGGTCAATTACATGGCCGAGCAGGGCCTGATCGCCGAGCCCATTCCGATCGAGAAACTGTTCGGGCCGACCTTCGGATAGCGACGCTATCAAACCGCCTTCAGGTGCGTGTCCTTGCGCTTGTAAAGCTCATCGTCGGCATAGCCCATGGTCTCCGGCTTGCCGCGACCGAGCATCACCTGAAAATAGACCGGGGCGAGCGAGTCGTTCTGAAAACCGTGGATCACGCCGGCCGGGCAAGAGATGCACTCCCACGGACCGAGCCGCGTGGTTATCCGCTTGCCGCTTTCGTCCTCGACAAACACGTCGAGGAAGCCTTGCAGCACGAAAAAGCATTCCTCGACCTCGTGGGTGTGCGCGGCATTTCCTTGACCGGGCTCGACATACACGATTGACAGCGTGAAATTGCCGGGCGGAATCACGGTGGGATCGTCGTGCTTGCCGGAGCCGCCGGCGCCGATGAAGCGATGCTGCGCGCGTTTAAAACCTTCGAGCTTGGAGTCCGCGAACGCGGCCCAATCCGGCTTCTTGTCTTTGAAGCGGCCGACATATTTTTTCATGATCTCTTCGATCGGAACGCCTTCGAGCTCTTTCGGACGCGGATGCCTTGCGACGCTCATGACTGGCTACTCCCTTCATCGCTGAATTGGTGTAAAGCTATTAGCGTCAAACCCGAACCTCAATCTGTGGTTTGGTTGCCGCGTCGCGTAATGCGCGCTCGACCATGACGCCGATCAGCACTTTGCGATAGGCTCCAGTGGCGTGAACATCGTCGGACGGATCGACGGCCGCAGACGCGGCGGCTTCCGCTTTGGCGAGCGCCGCCTCGTTGAGTGCGGTGCCGTCGAGCGCTCGTTCTACCGAGGAAAGACGCAGCGGACGATCGGCAATCCCGATCGCGCCGACGTGGATATTGCGAACTTTTTCCCCGCCGTCCGTGTCGAAAAACAACGCGGCGCCTGCCAGTGCGAAGTCACCGCTGCGACGGGCGAATTCCCGGAAGCCATAACGGCGCTGCTGCGGCCACGCCGGAAAGCGAATTTCCGTAATGATCTCGTCCGAATGCAGCGCTGTCGTCAACGGACCGCGAAAAAAATCCTTGGCCTCGATCACACGTTCACCGGCTTTGCCGCGAACGGCGATCTCGGCCTCACAGGTGACGGCGATGCCCGGCAGTTCGGCGGCGGGATCGGCATGCGCCAGACTGCCGCCGACCGTGCCGCGATTGCGGATCTGATAATGCGCGACATGCTCGACGGCCTGCACCAGGAGAGGATGGGCGATCGATAGGCCCGGATGTTCGAGAATGTCGCGCCAGCGCACCATGGCGCCGAGCGTAACGCCGTCCTCCGCGATCCTGATCTGACGCAGCTCCGAAAGTTTACGCAGATCGACAAGCAACGCCGGGGCGGCGACGCGAAACGCCAGCATCGGCACCAGCGACTGGCCGCCGGCCAGCGGCTTTGCCTCGTCATCATGCGACGCGAGCAGCGCAACAGCTTCGGAAATGCTCGTCGGGCAGGCGTATTCGAAGGGCGGAAGTTTCATGAATTTCATGCCCCGCTTCGCGCGCGTCGAACCGCAAAAAGACCGCTAATTCAAGTATTTCGTAGCATTCAGCCGGTCGCAGGGTCAACCGCATGTCCCTTCGACAAATTTGCTGATAGGATTCCCACAAAGAGGCGTCCGCGATTGCACGCCCGCCCCGAGACCGCTCCAAGACCGCTCCACGAGTGGAGGAAACCGATGCTGAAGAAAACGCCGCGCCAAGGGAAAAATGGCAAGAACGGCAAAGATGCAAACAAGAACGGAACTAACGCTCCGCACGTAAGCGAATTGCCGAAGATCACCATTCAGACCGATACGCGGGAGATCCTCGCCCACGCCGCCAAGGAGGCGCGCGCCGAGGATTATTTCATCGTCGACGTCGATGCCCACGTCACCGAGACGGCGTTCTGGTCTGAAGTCGTCGACCGCATGGACAGCGACGTCTACCGGCAGATGGCGCGCGCCTTCAAGGATCGCGGCGCCGCGCCGGGGCTGATCAATGCGACACCGGGATTTCTGCATCAGGACGTGTTCGGCCGCATCCCGCACCAGCAACGCCTGGCCGAAGAGGTTCCCGGCGGCCGCACGCACGCGCAGGTGACGCTGGTTCAACGCGCCATGGATTCGATGGGCATCGATTACATGGTGGTGTTCCCCACCCCGATGCTGGTGCTCGGCATGCATCCGCAGATCGAGATGGAGGTCGTGATCGGCAATGCCTTCAATAAATGGCTGGCCGAGGAAATCCTTCCCCAGGATCAGCGTATCAAGGCGATGCTCTATCTGCCGTTCAATCACCCCGAGGAGAGCCTGAAGGCGGTCGAGCGATACGCCGATAATCCGAGCGTCATCGGTTTCTCGGTCACCTCGACACGCTTCCGCGCCGTCAATCACGACAGCTACATGCCGCTTTATTCCGCCATCCAGGCGACCGGAAAGCCGCTCGCTTTCCATTCCGGTTTCCACTGGGGCGACCAGTCGATGCAGCAGTGCAATCGCTTCATCTCCATGCACTCGATCTCGTTCGTCTATTACAACATCATTCATCTCACCAATTGGATCATCAACGGCCTGCCGGAGCGCTTCCCCAAGCTCAAAGTGCTGTGGATCGAGAGCGGGCTCGCTTGGGTGCCGTTCCTGATGCAGCGGCTCGATTCCGAATACATGATGCGGTCATCGGAGGCGCCGCTCCTGAAGCGCCGGCCGAGCGAATACATCGCCGACATGTATTTCACCAGCCAGCCGCTGGAGCGTTCGAACATGGATCTCACCGAAGCGACCTTCAAGGCGATCAAGGCCGACACGCAGCTGTTGTTCGCGTCAGACTGGCCGCATTGGGATTTCGATCTGCCGAGTTCGATTACGACGCTGCCGTTCCTCGACGAGCAGGCCAAGCGCAACATTTTGGGCTTCAACGCGGCGCGATTGTTCAAACTCGAAGTTCCAAAGCACAAGCTGATCAAACCCAGGACGAAGAAGGCGCCGGCGGTCCGCGTGCCGGTTACGGCGTAAGCCGCGGTGCGTAAGGTGAAAGCAGTCCGGCGCGCCGGCAAGCCAAGCCGCAAAGCCGCGCGCCGCGGCAGAGAGCCGACGGATTTCTGCGCGGTCGCGCGCGACGCGCTCAAGCACGGCGAGCCGGACGCGATTTCCGACACGACACTGCAACAGGTGCTCACCGCCGCGGTGAAGGTCTATGCCGCAAAAGTGGAGCGGCGCGGCCATGACGTCGTGCCCTTTGCGCGCGGCGCTGTGACGGCGACCGAAACGGTCGTGACCGCATGTGGCCTCATCCGCGCGGCCGACCTCAACATGTTTGACGTGGCGATCTGGTTTCATCGCCCGCCGGGGATCGATTAGGAGACTGCAATGGACGAGATCGCGCTTGGCAGGCTGACCGATATTGCCGATGGCGACTATCGGGTCTTTGCCTTGGACAGTATCGAAGTCGGCATCTTTCGCACCGGCAGCAAAGTGCTGGCCTATGAAAACGTCTGTCCGCATGCCGGCGGCCCGGTCTGTCAGGGCAAGATCTTTAATCAAGTCGAGGAGCTGATCACGCCGGACAAGAAGAGCGCGGGTCTGCGGTTCGGCAAGCAACGCCACATCGTCTGCCCGTGGCACGGCTACGAATTCGATCTGGCGACCGGGTGCCATCCCGGCGACCCCTCGGTGCGGCTCACGCCGGTGCCGGTCGCCGTTCGCGACGGCCAGATTTACGTCAGCGTGAGAGACTAATAGAGCATGATCTTTTCGGATAACCGTTATCCACTCTTCCGGATCATGCTCTAAGCCGGCATTTCGCTCAGCATCTGATCGGCAAGCTTTTCCGCAACCATGATGGTCGGAATATTGGTGTTGCCGCGCGGCACCGTCGGCATGATCGAGGCGTCGATGACGCGCAATCCGGCGATGCCATGGACGCGGCCCGCTGGATCGGTGACCGCATTACGATCGTGCGCGGCGCCCATGCGGCAGGTTCCGACCGGGTGGAAGGTACCGGCGACATTTTCGCGGATGTGATCGGCCAGCGCCGCATCGTCCTCGACCAGCGTTGCGAGATCGACACGGCGGTCGGCCAAGGTCGCAAAAATCGGCGCGGCGAGCGGCGGCACGGCATCGATGAGCGCGGCGATAGCCGCGCTCTTGATCTTGTTCGCCGGCGTGATCCGGTTGAGCCGTCGCAGCCGGTCGGTGAATTTCACCGGGAACGTCAGCGTCGTGATGGCGCGCACGGCGTCATGGGCCAAAATCTCGATACCGCGGCGGAAGCCTTGCATGAAGCGCTTAAGGTCGAGTTCGTGGCCGGTGAAATTGAATTCCACGCGCGGATAGGTCGCCGGATCGGCTGCGACCAGCGACACGCATCCGCGCGCCATCGGCTTGAGCAATGACGGCGCCAGATTGGCGACCTGGTGGCCGAGCGGGCTCCACGACGTTTTGCACTGGACATTAAGATACATGTCGGCGGGGGGCGCACCGGGCAGGCCGGAAGAATAGCGAAACGCGGTCATCGGATGCGGCCGGATCTTCTCGGATTGCCGCGCGCCGGGCTTTTGGAGAAGGCCGATAAAGATGATCGCGTGATTGGAAAGGTTTCCGCCGACGCCCGGCAGGTCGGAGCGCACCGCGATGCCGAGATCGCGCAGCGCTGCCGCCGGTCCGAGTCCGGCGCGCATGAGAAAGGCTGGGGAATGAATCCCGCCGAGCGCGATGATGATGTCGGGACTGTAAAACTCCTTCGTCTCACCGCCAATCGTGGCCATGACGCCGGTCGCCCGTTGGCCGTCGAACAACAGGCCGGTAGCCAAAGCATCGGTGACGATGCGTAGATTGCCGCGGCGGCGCACGTCGACGGTGAGGTAGCAAATCGCCGCCGAGGCGCGCTTTTCCGGCCAATTGCTCATCGGCACCGCGCCATAGCCGTCGCGAAAATCGGCGTTCATATCGGCGACGAACGGAATCTGACGGTCCTCGGCAAAAGCCTGCACCGCCTTCGCCAACGGCGCCCAATCTGCCTGCTTGGTGCGGCGGATCGGTACCGGCCCGTCCTTGCCGTGCGCTGCGCCGCCGAAATCCCAATCGTTTTCGATCTTGCGGTAATAAGGCAATACGTCGTCCCAACCCCAGTCTGCGGCGCCAAGGGCTTGCCATTCGGCATAATCGTCGGGCGTCCCGCGATAAGCGACCATTCCCATGACGGATGAGCCGCCGCCCATGACGCGGCCTTGGGAAAATCCGACCGGCGGCGAATTGTCTTTGCGCCGCCAATGCACCTTAAGCTCGGGCCAGAAATAGGCGTCGTTGTAGTAGGAGCGCGGATAGGAATCGAGGACGTCTGCCGGCTCCGCGCCGGGCGCGACATCGCGCCCCGCTTCGAGTAGAAGCACCCGCGTCGCCGAACGCGCCGATAAACGGTTTGCCAGCACGCAGCCCGCGGCGCCGGCGCCGACGATGATGACGTCGAAGTTTTCCGTCATCTCAATTCCCATTTTCCCACGAAACAAGCCCGGCGCGGCACCGCGGGCCTTCGATGAATTGCGTTCGATTGAACATTGCCGCGGCATGCTTTACTGGATCGGCGGCCGGTGCAAGCCGCGTCGGCCTGTTGCCGAAGCCGAGAGAACCGACCAATGACCAAGACGCTCCATGGCGTGATCGCCGCGATCGCAACCGCGATCGACGATAAGGGCGAGCCTGACTGCGCACGCTCGACCGCATTGGCGCGCTTCCTCCTCGATACCGGCTGCGACGGGCTCAATGTGCTGGGCACTACCGGCGAAGCGACCTCGTTCTCTCTCGACCAGCGCCGGCGTGTCATGACCGCCTATGCCGGCTCTGGGATGCCGCTCGATCGGATGATGGTCGGCACCGGCGCGGCCGCGTTGGCGGACGCCATCGCGCTGACCAAGCATGCCGCCGAACTTGGCTTCGCCGGCGCTCTGGTACTGCCACCGTTCTATTACAAGGGCGTGCACGACGATGGTCTCGTCGCCTATATCGACGCGATCCTGGCGGCGACGGCGGCCCGGCCAATACCGATCTATCTTTACCATTTCCCGGCACAATCCGGCCTGCCATGGCATGTCGCGCTGATCCGCCGCCTGCTCGATACGTTCGGCGAGCGCATTGTCGGGCTTAAGGACTCCTCGGGCGACATGGCTTTCGCCCGCGAAGCCGCGAGCATCATGCCGCGTTTCAAGGTTTTCCCTTCGACCGAAGCAGCGCTGCCGGAAGCGCGATCCGGCCCCTTCGCCGGCTGTATTTCTGCAACCGCCAATCTCAATGCCGACCTGTGCGCGCGAGCCTATCGCTCCGGCGATGCCGCGGCGCTCGGCGAAGCGGTTGCGATCCGCAAACTGTTCGACGGCAAGCCGCTGGTCCCCGGCGTGAAGGCGCTCCTCGCCCATATCCACGGCGAGCCGCAATGGGCGCGGGTCGAACCACCGCTATCGGCGTTCCCGTCAGCCGACCGCGCGGCCGTGTTCGCGAGCTACGATGCAGTGCGGGCCAAACGCGTCGCCTAGGCTGTCACGGCGCGACCCCGGCAGACGACCCCTGGTTTTCGGGATGGGCCATGCCCATTAATAAGCGGCGGCGTTGACGCTGCGGCCGCGCGCCCCTATAAGCCGCGCTCTCGTTCACAAAAGCGTACGTTCCATAGTCCATGGCCAATACAAAGTCCGCCAAGAAGGCCGCCCGCCAAATCGCGCGCCGCACCGTCGTCAATAAATCGCGCCGCTCGCACGTCCGCTCGGCCGTGCGCAAGATCGAGGAAGCGCTGGCCGCCGGTGACCGCTCGCGTGCGCTTGCCGCCATGGCGGAAGCCGAGCCGGCGCTCATTCGCGCGGCGCAAAAGGGCATCGTGCATCGCAACGCGGCGCGCCGCAAAGTCTCGCGGCTCGCCCAGCGCCTCGCCAAGCTCGGCAAAAAGTAATTTTCCGGGCCTTTGCTTCGAGAAACTTCGATGATGTGCGCAATCCAATAGTGGATTGCCATCAAGCTGTTGCATTATTGTCACGTCAAATCACAAAGATCATTGCAACGGTATTCTGGCTCGTTCGTGGCACCGCAAGGGCAGCCATTTTATTTGCTCCGGAAGCCCTGCCAGCGGGTTACCCCATAAAACTGTCCAGAATAATCCATGGCCAATGAATGACTTATTGGACACACGCGCGATAGGACTTTGAGTCGACGCGATTCCAATCGTACCTGGTTTTGTTTGGTCCGGCACGCGATTTGGAACATGACGGGCCGATTACGGCTTTTCAAGAATCGCAAATCACTCGTTGAGTCAATGATTTGTGCGCACCTTCGCGACACAGGGCGCCGCAGTTTGTTGCCGGCGCATCTAAAAGTGCAATATTGACGAGGCTTTTTGCTGTTGCGGCCCGCAAATCGCGTGCTACTTTTTAGCTCCCTTCGGTTTCGAAGGTCTTCAACAAGTCGGTCTAAGCGATAACTCATCGGAATATGGGTGCGGGTGAGTTGTGTCCAGTCGCGTGCGTTCCGACCTTGTCGTGGCCCTGAGTAGTGAGCGGCGAGCGTAGTGTTAGTGTCCGCCGATCTTGTGGAAATACGCAGATAGACGTCTCGCAGCCGCGCTGCACGAAGAGCCAGTGATAACCATCGAATCTGGGAGCGATGGAGGTGGGGGCATGATGACGACAATCCGCAATCCGTGTTTCGCTGCAAGCATCGGTTGGTATTGGCCTAGAGCCGCGTCCAGCCGCTGGGCGTAACTCCGCATTCCGTAGGCGCACGCGCTTGTCGCGTACGGCGTACACCCCCGGATAAGTGAGTTGCGTCTCGGCAATGTCGGGCCCTGTGGGATCGACACCCCCAACGTGCCCGGTAAATCCTCCTCCGAAGAAAAAGCGGACCGATATGACGAGCACGGATCAGGAGCGCTGGCGGCGAGTGAAGGAGCGGTTGCGTTCCGAACTCGGCGACGATGTGTTCACCAGTTGGTTCGGGCGTATGGAACTCGAGACTGCGGACAACGGCCTGTTGCGGCTCTCGGTGCCGACGCGCTTCCTGCGCAATTGGATCCAGTCTCATTACAGCGAGCGCGTGCTGGCCAAGTGGCAAGAGGAAGAGCCCAACGTTACCCGGCTGGAATTGAGCGTTCGCTCGGCCACGATCAAACTGCCCGCACTCAAACCCAAACCGCCGGAGTCGCTGACACCCTTGCGCGAGGCGCGCGACGGCGTGGCGGTCAACGGCGACATGCGCGGCAGCGTGCCGTTCATGACCGTGCACGAGGCGCTCGGCGGTTCTCCGCTCGATCCGCGTCTCACATTCGAGACGTTCATTGTCGGCCGCTCGAACACGCTTGCGCACGCCGCGGCAAAGCAGGTCGCCACCAGCCGGCGCGGCGAACCGCTGATGTTCAACCCGCTTTACACGCACGCCGCCGTCGGGCTCGGCAAAACCCATCTGCTGCAGGCGATCACTTGGACCGGCAACAACGGCGGCGACCGCAAAATGCTCTATCTGACGGCCGAGAGATTTATGTACGGCTTTGTCTCGGCGCTGCGCACCCAGACCACGCTGGCGTTCAAGGAAGCGGTACGCGCCATCGACGTGCTTGTGATCGACGATTTGCAATTTCTCCAGGGCCGCTCAACGCAGGCCGAGTTCTGCCACACGCTTAACACGCTCATCGATGCCGGCCGCCAGGTCGTGATCGCCAGCGATCGGCCGCCGGCCGATCTCGAAAGCCTCGACGATCGCGTCCGCTCGCGGCTCGCCGGGGGCCTCGTGGTGGAGATCGGCTCGCTCGGCGAGGAACTGCGGCTCGAAATCCTCAAGAACCGGGTCGCCGCCGCCCGTAGCCATCATCCCGGGTTCGAAGTGCCGGCGCCGGTCCTGGCCTTCATCGCCAAATCGGTAACGCATAACGGCCGCGACCTCGAAGGCGCCGTCAACCGGTTGTTGGCTCACAGCAAGCTCACCGGCCAGCCGGTTACGCTGGAAATGGCCGAGCGCGAAATGCGCGACCTTATCCGCCCGGCCGAGCCGAAACGGGTGCGGATCGAGGACATCCAGCGCATCGTGGCGCGCCAGTACAATGTCAGCCGCGCCGATCTGTTATCGTCGCGGCGCACCGCAAACGTCGTGCGGCCACGGCAGGTTGCGATGTACTTGGCGAAGGTTTTGACACTGCGCTCGCTCCCTGAAATCGGCCGCCGCTTTGGTGGGCGCGACCACACCACCGTCCTGCACGCGGTGCGTAAAATTGAGAATCTAGCCGGTAACGACAGCGCGTTCGCGGAGGAGATCGAGGCGCTCAAACGCCAGCTTCAGGATTGATCATTCCCCCAACGGCGGGTCCCAAAACCTGTGAAAAGATAGGGAAAAAGCCGGGTCGACCACGGCCCGGCCTTGCCGAAACCGCCGCACCACGCCACTTTTGTTGTCCGCCAATGTCGGCTGACATGCGTTTGTCCGCCCGTTCAACGGATTTCGCGATGAAGGTTACGGTCGAGCGTTCCGAGTTGCTCAAATCGTTAGGCCACGTCCACCGCGTGGTCGAGCGCCGCAATACGATTCCGATTCTCGCCAATGTGTTGTTGAACGCCGACCGCGCCAAGCTTTCGCTGAAAGCCACCGACCTCGACGTCGAAGTGACCGACGCGATCGCCGCCGAGGTCGGGCCCGGCGGATCGACGACGGTGCCGGCCCATATGTTCTTCGACATCGTGCGCAAACTGCCCGAGGGCGCGCAGATCGTTCTGGAATCGTCCGGCGACCGTGCAGCGCTCTCGATCCGCGCCGGTCGTTCGCGCTTCACGCTGCAGACGCTTCCGGAAAGCGACTTTCCCGATCTTGCCCCGGGCGAAATGACGCACAAGTTCACGCTCAAGGCCACCGATCTCAAGCGGCTCATCGACAAGACCCAGTTCGCCATTTCGACCGAAGAGACGCGCTACTATCTCAACGGCATCTACTTGCATGCCGCCGGCTCGGCCAAGGCGGAAACCTTGCGCGCGGTCGCGACCGACGGTCACCGCCTCGCGCAGATGGAACTCGAGCTCCCCAAGGGCGCAGCCGGCATGCCGGGTGTGATCGTGCCGCGCAAGACCGTCGGCGAGGTGCAACGGCTCATGGAGGATGGCGAGACCGAAGTCGCCATCGAGCTGTCGCCGGGCAAAATCCGCTTTACCATCGGCCAGACGATCCTGACCTCGAAGCTGATCGACGGCACGTTCCCCGATTACGGGCGCGTCATCCCGCTCGCCAACGACAAGGAGCTGGTCGTCGACAAAAAGGAATTCGAAGCGGCGGTCGATCGCGTCTCGACGGTTTCGAGCGAGCGCGGCCGCGCCGTCAAATTGTCGATCACCGGCGGAAAATTGCTGCTGTCGGTGACCAATCCCGATTCCGGCAGCGCCAATGAGGAACTCGAAGTCGAATACGAGGCCGACCCGATCGATATCGGCTTCAACTCGCGCTACCTGCTGGATATCGCCGCGCAAATCGAGGGCGAGGCGGCCGTGTTGAAACTCGCCGATCCCGGCTCGCCGACACTGATCCAGGACAAGGACCCGCGTGGCGCTCTCTATGTGCTGATGCCGATGCGGGTCTGAAATCAGTGATCGGTGATCAATGATCAGAAAGTTGGAATCGCGGCGGTGGTGCTTATCTTGATCGCTGGCCTTCTGATTACCGACCGCTGATTACTGATGTCTGTACAACGCCTGACGCTCAATAATTTCCGCAACTACCACACCGCCTCGCTCGAAGCCGGCGCAAAGACGATCGTGCTGGTCGGGCCGAACGGCGCCGGCAAAACCAATCTCATCGAAGCGATTTCGTTCCTTGCGCCCGGCCGCGGTTTGCGTCGCGCCACGCTCGACGAGGTGGCGTTCAGCGAGGGCGACGGTTCATGGGCGGTCGCCGCCGAGATCGAAGGCGCGCTAGGGCTCGCGACCTTGGGCACCGGGATCGAACGGCCGCTCGAGGACGGTAGCGCAATCCAGCGCAAATGCCGGATCGACCGCGAGCCGGTCGGCTCGGCCGCGGCGTTCGCCGATCACGTGCGCGTGGTCTGGCTCATTCCGGCGATGGACGCGCTGTTCACCGGCGCTCCATCCGAGCGGCGGCGTTTTCTCGATCGGCTGGTGCTCGCGGTCGACGCCGAGCATGCGAGCCGCGTCGCCGCACTCGAACGATCGCTGCGCTCGCGCAACCGGCTGTTGGAGGAAACGCGGCCGGATGCGCACTGGCTCGACGCCGTCGAACATGAGACCGCCGAACTTGCCGTCGCGGTCGCCGGCCTGCGGGTGGAGACGGTGCGCCGGCTCGACGCCGTGCTGGCGAAACGCAAGGGGTCGGCGTTCCCGGCAGCGGAAGTCACGCTCGATGGTTGGATGGAGCAGCTCATCGCCCACCATCCTGCCGCCGAAATCGAGGAACGCTACCGCGCGGTGCTCCACGATAATCGCGCTCGCGACGCGGCTGCGGGGCGCACACTCGACGGTCCGCATCTGACCGATCTCAAGGTCATCTATGCGGAGAAGGACATCGCCGGCGCCGACGCCTCGACCGGCGAACAGAAGGCGCTGCTGATCGAGCTCGTGCTCGCGCACGCCCGGTTGATTGCCGAGATGACCGGTTTCTCGCCGATCCTTTTGCTCGACGAGGTCGTCGCGCATCTCGATCCGGCGCGACGGCGCGCGCTCCATGGCGAGCTCGCGCAACTCGGCGGTCAGATCTGGATGACCGGCGCCGATCCGGCGCTGTTCGCCGAGATCGATGCCGGCGCCGCGGTGGTCGAAGTCAGTTCCGGACGGCTGCGAGCAAAATCGGCAAAGCCTTGACGATTTTCCGACCCAGCGGTTCCCATTCGTCACTGAGATTTGCACACGGCCCGCCTGGCAATCGGGGAACAAGAGTGCCTGAAGCCTCTTAACCCCCAGGAGCGGGAAATGTCCGATGCGTGACACAGGTCAATAACAATGCAGGAACAGGCAGAAGACTTGATTGTTCGGAACCTGATCGAAGCCCTCGAACGGCTGCGCAAGGATCTGGATCGCATGGAACTCTGGACCGCCGCACTCGGCTCTTTCCAGCATCCGATTCCCGACTATCGGCCGGGTGATCAGCATCTTCTCAAGCCTCCGGCTAAAGCCCAGTCGGGCCGCCCGGAACTGTGAACGCCAGCCACCCGCGACGCGCAGTTTCGCGCGCCCGAAGGGTTGACCGATGCGGCCGTTCGGCGGCCAAATCGAGGCCCGATTCGACACCGCCCAAAACCTTGAAAAACTGCGATCTGACAATATCTTAATCGCGTTATTTTTGCTGTGTACGCGACTCCGTTTTCGTGTACAAGATTCGTCGATTCACCCGTGCATTTTGCAGTCGATTCGAGAGCTTCCCGTATGGCCGAACCCGTTCGTAAACAGAGCCCCGTACCTTCCGATTACGACGCGGAATCGATCAAGGTGCTCAAGGGGCTCGATGCCGTGCGCAAGCGGCCGGGCATGTATATCGGCGATACCGATGACGGCTCCGGGCTGCACCATATGGTCTACGAGGCCGTCGACAATGCGATCGACGAAGCGCTCGCCGGCTTCGCCAAGGAAGTCAGCGTAAGGCTCAATCCCGACGGCTCGTGCACCGTGCGCGACGACGGCCGCGGCATTCCGACCGACATCCACAAGGGCGAAGGCGTGTCCGCCGCCGAGGTCATCATGACCCAGCTCCACGCCGGCGGAAAATTCGACCAGAACTCTTACAAGGTCTCGGGCGGCTTGCATGGCGTCGGCGTCTCGGTGGTCAATGCGCTGTCGAGCTGGCTGAAGCTGACCATCTGGCGCGACGGCCAGGAACACTTCATGGAATTCGCCGACGGCGAGGCGGTCGCTCCGCTCGCGGTCGTCGGCGCCGCGCGCGACAAGCGCGGCACCGAAGTGACGTTCCTGCCGTCGACGAAGACCTTCACCATGACGGAGTTCGATTTCGCGACGCTGGAACACCGGCTGCGCGAGCTCGCGTTCCTCAATTCCGGCGTCACCATCGTGCTCTCCGATATGCGCCACGCCGTCGAGCACCGCGAGGAGATGCGCTACGACGGCGGCGTCGAGGCCTTCGTCAAATATCTCGACCGCAACAAGACGCCGCTGGTGCCGCAGCCGATCGTGATGGCAGCTGAGCGCGACGGCGTCGCCATCGAGTGCGCGCTATGGTGGAACGACGGTTATCACGAGACCGTTTTGTGCTTCACCAACAACATCCCGCAACGCGACGGCGGCACCCATCTGGCGGGCTTCCGCGGCGCGCTGACGCGCCAGGTCACCGGCTATGCCGAATCCGGCGGCGTCGCGCGCAAGGAAAAGGTCGCGCTCACCGGCGATGACTGCCGCGAAGGCCTGACCGCGGTGCTCTCCATCAAAGTGGCGGACCCGAAATTTTCCTCGCAGACCAAGGACAAGCTCGTGTCCTCGGAGGTGCGCCCGGCGGTCGAAGGCATCGTCAACGACATGCTCAAGGCCTGGTTCGAGGAACACCCTTCGGAAGCCAAGATCGTCGTCGGTAAAGTGATCCAGGCCGCCGCCGCCCGCGAGGCTGCGCGCAAGGCCCGCGAGATGACGCGCAAAAGCGCGCTTGGCATCACCTCGCTGCCGGGGAAACTCGCCGATTGCCAGGAGCGCGATCCGGCCAAATCCGAACTGTTCATCGTCGAGGGCGACAGCGCAGGCGGCAGCGCCAAGCAGGGCCGCAATCGGGAATTTCAGGCCGTTTTGCCGTTGCGCGGCAAGATCCTGAACGTCGAACGCGCGCGCATGGACAAGATGCTCTCATCCGAGCAGATCGGAACCTTGATCACCGCGCTCGGCACCGGCATCGGCACCGATGAATTCGCGATCGACAAGCTGCGCTACCACAAGATCATCATCATGACCGACGCCGACGTCGACGGCGCCCATATCCGCACGTTGCTATTGACCTTCTTTTACCGACAGATGCGCGAGATCATCGATCGCGGCTATCTCTACATCGCGCAGCCGCCGCTTTATAAAATCGCGCGCGGCAAGTCCGAGCAATATCTCAAGGACGAGCGCGCGCTCGAGGATTATCTGATCGATACCGGCATCGAAGACGCCGTGCTGCGACTATCGTCCGGCGAAGCCCTGGCCGGCAACGATCTGCGCAAGCTGGTCGAGGACGCGCGCACGATCCGCAATCTGCTGCGCGGCCTGCACAGCCGGTACAATCGCCGGGTCGTGGAACAAGCCGCGATCCTGAGCGTGCTCAACCGCGACATTTTCGGCGACCCGCAAAAGGCCGTGGCGGCGGTGCCCTATATCGCCAAGCGACTCGATGCGCTGTCGGAGGAAACCGAGCGCGGCTGGCAGGGCCAATTCACCGAAGGCGCCGGCTTCCAATTCGAGCGCACGGTGCGCGGCGTCAAAGAGGTCGCCGTGATCGACCAAGCGCTGCTCGGCTCCGCCGATGCGCGCAAACTCGATGAATTTGCGCCGTCGCTGCAAAAGGTCTTCCCGCGGCCGACGCCGCCGGCGATGTTACGGCGCAAGGACGAGGAAACCGCCATTCACGGCCCAGTCGGCCTGTTCGAGGCGGTCACCGCCGCCGGACGGAAGGGCGTGGCGCTGCAGCGCTACAAAGGCCTCGGCGAGATGAACCCCTCGCAACTGTGGGAAACCACGCTCGACACCAACGCCCGCACGATGCTGCAAGTCAGCGTCAAGGAGATCGACGAGGCCAATACGATCTTCGACGAGCTGATGGGCGACAAAGTCGAGCCACGCCGCGTCTTCATCGAGGAGCACGCGCTCGCCGCCAGCGTGGATGTGTAAGCGGCAATTGCGCGGTTAAGGCAAACCGTCAGAACATCATTGGTCGTCCGAACCGCGCCCTTTCGCCACGGTTGGGGCAATCGCACACACCCCTATATCAGCAATCATGCGACCGAGCCTCGTCTTCGCCATCATCTGGATCGGCTGGATCGTCAGCTGGATCGCCGCCTCGTTCTGGTCCGCCCGCACCGAAAAACGCGCCGCCGCTTGGGGCGAGTGGGCGTCTCGAGCCCTTCTCCTCGTCGGCGCGCTTTTGCTGTTGCATTCGACGCAGCAGATGCTGCGCGAGCCACAGCTCTGGCATGTCGGCTACGACGGCGGCTATGCGCTTGCTGGCGTAACCCTCTCCGGCATCCTGTTCGCTTGGTGGGCGCGCATCTATATTGGGCGCCTGTGGTCGGGCGCGATCACGCGCAAGGAAGGTCATCACATCGTGGAGACCGGGCCTTACGCTTTGGTGCGCCATCCGATTTATACGGGATTGATCGCGGCCATCTTCGCCACTGCGGCGGCGCAGGCGACTGTAACCGGGCTTATCGGCGCCGCGCTGGTCGCAAGCGGGCTTTGGCTCAAAGCGCGGGTCGAGGAGAGCTTCCTGACGGCCGAACTCGGCGCGGATGCATATGGCGTTTACCGCCGCCGCGTCCCCATGCTGGTGCCGTTCCTACCCCACGGCTAGCGGGATCAGATCACCTCCCAATCACCGCCCTGACGTGATCGTGCCACCTTCCGTGAGCACGATCCATTGACCATCCTGGCGCTTGATCGAATCGACCCGGCCGACGCCCGGAAGCGTACTGCCCTCCCCGACGTCGAATATGCCGCCGTTACGGCTTTCGACCAAGGCGCGGCCGCCCTGCACGTCCTGCACGATCCAATCCTGCAAAATCCTATCAGCGATTTTCGGCGCCGCGGCCGGCGCGGCTGGCGCGGCTGGCGCGGTCGCTATTGAGCCCGTGGTCTCGATCGACGCGGTGGAGCGTTGATCGAGTCTATCGAGCCGGTCCGAGAGCTTCGCCAACTGGCTCGTGGTGCTGCGAGCCGTGCTGTCTAGATTGGTCTTGATAGTGGAAAGCTCGGCAAGCTCGAGCTTCGTCTCCCGCATGGCATCGGTCGTCGTCTGCACGCTCGAGGCCGGCGCGGCCGGCGATAGAAACCGCATCAGCCCGGAGCCCGACACCGATCCGATAAACGAGCCGAACGCAGCGGCGAAGGCGACCGAGCCCGCGAGCATGAGGAAGCGCGAGGAATGTGCGCGCGATGCGGGAGCGGCGGTCTCGTCCGCAGCATCGCCCACCTTCTCATCGATCGTTTCGTCTTCTCCGGCGCCGAGTTTTGGGGCGACGACCATCGGCAAATTACTCCCCACGGCTTCGCTCCCGTTCTGATTGGCGGCGTCGGATCGCGCCTTCTCAGTGTCGCCGGCGCTGTCTTCCGGGTTCTCGGCCATGTTCGGATCTCCGGAGTTACGGTTGACCAGTCGTTAACCAGGTTTGGTTAGCAATTGGTTACCGGAGCGCCGTCGCCATACTGCCTCGCAACGGGGCGGAAGGACTTAGTCGGCCAAGCCGTTCTCGCGCGCGAGATCTCGGAGCGAAGTTTCCGGGCGCGCCCCGATATGCTGGATCACTTCGGCAGCAGCCAACGCGCCGAGGCGGCCGCAAGTGCGATCGTCGGCGCCGCGCGCCAGGCCGGACAGGAATCCGGCGGCGAACAGGTCCCCTGCTCCGGTCGTATCGACGACGCGTTCGACCGGAAACGCCGGCACCGCCTCGGCGCCATCCGGACCGACAACGAGGCAACCTTTCTCGCTGCGCGTCACCACCGCGACGTCGATATCGGCGCGAAGCGCCGCAACGGCGGCGCTGAAATCCGAGCTTTGATAAAGGCTGTGCAGTTCGGCCTCGTTGGCGAAAATGAGATCGACCGTGCGCGAGCGCATCAGCTGCAAAAACTCGTCGCGCCAGCGATCGACGCAGAAGGCGTCCGACAACGATAGCGCGACTTTGCGTCCGGATTGGTGCGCGATCTTTGCCGCCTTGAGAAAGGCCTCCTTGGCGTTTTTCGGATCCCACAAATAGCCTTCGAGATAAACCACGGCGCTCGCCGCGACTGCCGCGGCGTCGATATCGCCGGGATGCAGGTCCTGTGCGGCGCCAAGATAGGTGTTCATGGTGCGCTCGCCGTCTGGCGTCACCAGCACGTAGCAGCGCCCGGTCGGGGGACCGGCGACGGCCGGCTTGGTCGCGAAACTCACCCCGGCGGCGCGAATATCGTGGCTATAGGCACGGCCGAGCAGATCGTCCTTGATCTTGCCGACGAAGGCCGTGCGAGCGCCGAGCGAAGCAAGACCGACGATCGTGTTCGCCGCCGAGCCGCCGGACGTTTCCACCGCCGGGCCCATCGCATCGTAGATCGCATGCGCGCGGGCTTCATCGATGAGCGTCATGCCGCCCTTGCGCATGCCCTGCGCCAGCAAAAAATCCTCCTCGGCTCGGGCAATGACGTCGACGATCGCATTGCCGATGCCGAGCACGTCGTAACGGGTTGAAGTCATGCTGAAGTCAGGGCTGAAATCATGGCTGAAGTTGTGGCTGGAGTTATGGCTTATCTCGCGGCGGGAGGCGCACTATAGCGGCCGCCTCTTGCACGGCAAGCCGACGCCATGGCATTGGGACGCCGCGAGCGGCGACGCGGCAATGGGACGCTCACTTCTGGACCCGGGCGGAGAAGGCGCATGGCATTTGCGGAACGGGTGTTTTCCGGCGTCCAGCCGACCGGCAATCTGCACCTCGGCAACTATCTCGGCGCGATCAAGCGCTTCGTCGAATTGCAGGACCGCTATGACTGCATCTATTGCGTCGTCGACCTGCACGCGATCACGGTATGGCAGGAGCCGACCGAGCTGCCGCACGCCATTCGCGAGGTCACCGCGGCGTTTATCGCCTGCGGCATCGATCCCCAAAAGCACATTGTATTCAATCAGAGCCAGGTCGCCGAGCATGCGGAACTGGCCTGGATCTTCAATTGCGTCGCCCGGCTCGGCTGGCTCAACCGCATGACGCAGTTCAAGGAAAAGGCCGGCAAGGACCGCGAGAACGCCTCGGTCGGTCTGTATGCTTATCCGACGCTGATGGCGGCCGATATTTTGGTCTATCGCGCGACCCATGTGCCGGTTGGCGAAGACCAGAAACAGCATTTGGAACTGTCGCGTGACATTGCGCAGAAATTCAACAACGATTTCGCGCAATCGATTCAACAAAAAGGCTATGGCGACGCTTTGTTTCCGCAGCCCGAGCCGCTGATCACCGGCGAAGCGACCCGCGTGATGTCGCTGCGCGACGGCTCAAAGAAAATGTCAAAATCGGATGCATCCGACTTTTCCCGCATCAATCTCACCGACGATGCCGACGCGATCGCGCAGAAAATCCGCAGAGCCAAAACCGATCCGGAGCCGCTGCCGAGCGAAGAGAAAGGTCTCGCGGCCCGCCCCGAGGCCGATAACCTGGTCGGTATTTATGCGGCATTAACGGGAACCACGCGCGCGGGCGTGCTCACGCAATTCGGCAATGCGCAATTCTCCACGTTCAAATCGGCGTTGACCGATCTTGCCGTCGCCAAGCTCGGCCCGATTGGCGTGGAGATGAAGCGATTGCTCAACGATCCCATCGCAATCGACGCCATCCTGGCCGACGGCGCGGCGCGAGCGCGAAAGATCGCCCGGCAGACAATGAACGCTGTCAAGGACGTGGTCGGCTTCGTGCGGTCGTAGCCGGCCAGGTCGGCCCTTGAACTTCCATCGTAATTCGCCACGTATTAGTGTATGTTCACGCTACGGCGCGAACGCCGGAGGACGAGCAATGTTCATCCAGACCGAAGCGACGCCGAATCCGGCGACCCTGAAATTCCTGCCCGGACAGCCGGTGCTCGAAAACGGCACACTCGACCTGCGCGAGGCCGAACAGGCGGCGCAGTCGCCGCTTGCCGAGCGGCTGTTCGAGATCGCCGGCGTCAGCGGCGTGTTCTTCGGTTCCGACTTCATCACCGTGACCAAGAGCGTCGGCGAGTGGCAGCAGCTCAAGCCGATGATCCTCGGCGCCATCATGGAGCACTACATGTCCGGCGCGCCGCTCCTTAATGCCGGCAGCGCCGAGCAAACCGACGGCGACGAATTCTTCGATGCCGCCGACGCCGAGACCGTGGCCACGATCAAGGAGCTGATCGAAACGCGGGTGCGGCCGGCGGTCGCCAATGACGGCGGTGACATTACCTTCCGCGGCTTCAAGGACGGTGTCGTTTATCTCAACATGAAGGGCGCTTGCTCAGGCTGTCCGTCGTCGACGGCAACGCTGCGCCACGGCATCCAGAACCTGCTGCGTCATTTCATTCCCGACGTCACCGAAGTCCGGCCCATGTGATCTACCGATCTGATCTACCGATCCGGCGCATGGCGCCGGGCATCGGCACGATTGTGACCCTCCATGCGCGTGCTCGCCATTGATACGGCGCTGGCGGCCTGTTCCGCCGCCGTGCTCGACACGGCCGTTGGGGGGGTTAGCGCCGGTATTGTCGCGAGCGAGAGCCTGCCCATGGTCCGCGGCCATGCCGAAGCGCTGATACCGCTCATTGCCCGGGTAATGAAGGCAGCCGGCATGACGTTTCCCGATCTCGACCGCCTGGTGGTGACGACGGGACCTGGCAGCTTCACCGGTCTGCGGGTCGGCATAGCGGCTGCGCGCGGCCTTGGGGTCGCGACCAAGATCCCCGTCGTTGGCGTATCGACACTGTCCGCCTATGCCGCCCCTTATCTCGGCATGGATGACAAAAATCCGGTCATTGCCGCCATCGATGCGCGGCATGAGCACGTTTATCTACAGATTTTCGGCCCCGGCGGCCGGACGCTTGTTGCGCCGCGGCTCGCACCATTGAGCGCAGCAGTGCGCGCGGCGTCCGACGCGCCCGCCCGCATCGTCGGCTCAGCAGCGCGCGCGGTTGCCGACGGGCTGTCCGCAACAGACGCCGTCCCTGTAACCGTCGACGGGCGGGACGCACCCGACATCGGCTGGGTCGCGCAGATCGGCGCCGTCGCGCCCGAAGCAAGCGCCCCGCCGAAGCCGCAATATCTGCGGGCGCCGGACGCGCAGCCGCAAAACGCCGCCTCCCTGCCGCGCCGATGATGCGCTTCGTCTCTCGGCTGTTCGCCCGCGGCGAGCCTGCCTTCTCCGAAGCGCGCCCGGCCGATGCCGCGGCGGTTGCCGCCGTGCATGGTGCATCGTTCCAGCGCGGCTGGAGCGAGGACGAAATCTACCGGCTCTTGATCGAGAGCAACGTTGTCACCCACCGCGCGATGCGCAACGGCAAATTGATCGGCTTCATCCTATCGCGGCGCGCCGCCGGCGAAGCCGAAATCCTCTCGGTTGCCATTGCGCCGGCATGGCGCGGGCGCGCGCTGGCCCGGCCGTTGCTCGATCTGCATCTGCGGCGGTTGGCCGGCCTCGGTGTGCGCTCGGTCTTTCTTGAGGTTGGCGAGCACAATGCGCCGGCCGCCCGGCTTTATCGGCGCGCCGGATTCCGTGAGGTGGGCCGGCGTCAGGGCTATTACGAAGGCGCCGCAACGGCGCTGGTGCTGCGCCGCGATCTCGGCTGACGCGGCAGGCCTAGGTCACTAGAATGACAAACAGACCCGAAAAAATCGGGCCGCACCGGAGGAGACCGCCATGACGGCGACGCGATTAATGCGCGGCGTGCTTACGCTGGCGCTGGGAATGGTACTCGCACTCGGCTCTGTCGTCGCCACGGTGCGCGCGCAAAGCTCCAGCTATCCCAATCGACCGATCAGGATGCTTGTCGGCTTTGCCGCGGGCGGCGGCACCGATGTCGCCGCGAGAATCATGGCGGCGCCGATGTCGAAGATCCTCGGTCAATCGATTTTGGTCGAGAACCACACCGGCGCGAGCGGCTTGATCGCGGCGCAAGACGTCGCGAAGTCCGATCCCGACGGCTACACGCTGATGATGGGTAGCCAAACGACTTACGCGGTGGCGCCGGCGCTCTATCGCAAGGTCACCGTCGATCCGGCGAAGGATTTTGCCGGAGTGGCGCTCACCGGCGCATCGCCGCTCGTTCTGGTCGTCAATCCGTCCTTCGCCGCGCATTCAGTCAAGGACGTGATCGCCATGGCCAAGGCTAATCCCGGCAAAATCAATTTTGGGACCGGCGGGCTCGGCACGACGCCGCACATGACCGCCGAAATGTTCGAGCACGACGCCGGCATCAAAATGGTGCACGTCCCCTATCGCGGCGAAGCGGGAGCGATCAACGATCTCCTTGCCGGACAAATTCCGCTGATGTTCGCCAACCTCTCTGCCGTCATGGGCAATATCAAAGCCGGCACGCTGCGCGCGCTGGCGGTCACCAGCGCCGAGCGTTCGCCCTCGGCGCCGGATATTCCTACTGTCGCCGAGACGGCGCTGCCGGGCTTTAAGGCCGAAACCTGGTTCGGCATCGTCGCGCCGGCCGGAACGCCGCACGACATCCTGGTGAAACTGAACGCCGCGGCGCGGCAAGCAATCACGCTGCCGGAGACCAAGCAGCGCTTCGCGGATCTCGGCATGACCACCGGTACTTCTAGTCCCGAAGAACTCGATGCCTATATCAAGTCGGAAATCGCCAAGTGGTCACAAGTGATCAAGGAAGCCAATGTTCAGCCCATGGATTAGCAGCCAGCAGGCCATGGACTAGCATTCACTTTTCCAGGGAATCCCGCTAAGACACTGGCCTTGAGCGGCAACCTCGTCATGGCGCGAAGAAGGCGCAATTTACGAGTGGAGATAAGGGTTTAGGCGCGACGTCACCCGGCATGAGCGGACCCCGCAAGCACCTCTACGTCAAATCGTTCGGTTGCCAGATGAACGTCTACGACTCGCGTCGTATGGCGGACACTTTGGCGCCGGAAGGCTATGTCGAGACCGCTTCCGCCGCCGACGCCGATCTCGTCATCCTCAACACCTGCAATATCCGCGAGAAGGCGGCGGAGAAGGTCTATTCGGAGCTCGGCCGGGTCCGCCGCATGAAAGAAGCGGCGGCCGCCGAAGGCCGCCGCCTCGTCGTCGCGGTCGCCGGCTGCGTGGCGCAGGCCGAGGGCGAAGAGATCATCCGCCGTGCGCCCGTGGTCGATCTCGTGGTCGGGCCGCAAAGCTATCACCGGCTGCCCGATCTGCTGGCGCGCGCCGCGCGCGACGGCAAGGCGGTCGATACCGAGTTTCCGGTCGACGACAAATTCAATCATCTCGCCGCGCCGAGTCCGGCAGCGACGCGAGCCCGCGGCGTTAGCGCCTTTGTCACGGTGCAGGAGGGTTGCGACAAGTTCTGCACCTTCTGCGTCGTGCCCTATACGCGCGGCGCCGAAATCTCGCGTCCGGTGGAGAAAATCCTCGCCGAAGTCGAGCATCTGGCGGCGGCTGGCGTGCGTGAGGTCACGCTGATCGGCCAGAACGTCAACGCCTATCACGGCGAAGGACCGGATGGGCAGCCGTGGTCGCTGGCGCGGCTTCTTTATCGCGTGGCGCAGGCCGACGGCATCGACCGGCTGCGCTACACGACCAGTCATCCGCGTGACATGGGCGACGACCTATTAGCGGCACATCGCGATTTGCATGAACTCATGCCGCAGCTGCATTTACCGATCCAATCGGGTTCCGACCGCGTCCTGGCGGCGATGAACCGCCGGCACAACTGCGCGGACTATCGCAATATCGTAAAACGCCTGCGCCAAGCGCGGCCCGATCTCGCGCTCACCAGCGATTTCATCGTCGGCTTTCCCGGCGAAAGCGAAAGTGACTTCGCCGCCACGCTCGGCTTGGTCGACGAGATCGGTTTTTCCGGCGCATTCTCCTTCAAATATTCGCCGCGGCCCGGAACCCCCGGCGCCGATATGGATGATCAGATCGACGAGGAAACAAAGTCGGAGCGCTTGCAGCGCCTGCAACACGCGATCGACCGCAATCAGGCCGCGTTCAATCGCCGCTGTCTCGGTCGCAGCTTCGACGTGCTGTTCGAGCGGCCCGGCCGCCACGCCGGACAGCTGGTTGGCCGATCGCCCTATCTCCAGCCGGTGCAGGTCACTGCGCCCGTCTCGCTGACTGGCGAGATCGCCGCGGTGACGATCACCGAAATCGCCAGCAACAGCTTATTCGGTGCGCTTGCGCCGAACGCCGCGCAAATGCTCGCACCGGAGCCCGCCTTGCTTCCCGCAGGAGCCTGACTTGGCAGCAAATGAAACGGATCAATCGGTGTTCGTCGCGCCCGCTAACGCGACACAGATCGCTCTCACCTTCGATGACAACCGCCTCGCCTCGACCTTGTTCGGGCAGTATGGCCAAAACCTCGCCTTGATCGAACGCCGGCTCGGCGTCGTCGCTAATTCTCGCGGCAACACCCTCACCATCGAAGGCACCCGCGATGCCTGCGATCAGGCACGCCGCGTGCTCGAAAGCCTTTACGAGCGGCTCAAGCGCGGCGACGAACTCCTCCAGGGCGACGTCGACGGCACCATCCGGCTCGCATTGTCGCAGGGTTCGCTGTTCGATTTCGATCCCGCCGCGGCGCGGGAGAATTATGAAGAAATCAATCTGCGCAAGCGCCGCGTCCGCGCCCGCACCGCGGCGCAGGACGCCTATATTCGTGCGCTCAAGCGCCACGCGCTGGTGTTCTCGACCGGCCCGGCCGGGACCGGCAAGACCTGGCTTGCGGTGGCGCATGCCGTACAGCTGTTCGAGCGCAAGGAAGTCGATCGCATCGTGCTGTCGCGGCCGGCGGTGGAGGCGGGCGAGCGGCTCGGCTTCCTGCCCGGCGACATGCGCGAAAAGGTCGATCCTTATCTGCGGCCGATCTACGACGCGCTTTACGACCTGATGGATGCGCGCATCGTCGAGCGCGCCTTGCAGACCACCGAAATCGAGATCGCGCCGCTCGCCTTTATGCGCGGCCGCACGCTGTCGAATGCGGCCATTATTCTCGACGAGGCGCAGAACACTACCGCGATGCAGATGAAGATGTTGCTCACCCGGCTTGGCGAGAACAGCCGGATGGTGGTGACTGGCGACCCGAGCCAGGTCGACTTGCCGCCGGGTCAGACCTCTGGGCTGGCCGATGCAGTGCGGCTTCTCGAAGGCGTCGAAGGCATCGGCTATGTCAGCTTTACCGCCGCCGACGTGATCCGCCACGAACTCGTCGCGCGCATCGTCGAGGCCTATGACAGGGAAGCGGCGAAGAAACGCCAGCGCCGGGAATGACGCGTGCGGCGCGCACCGCGCTCACGATCGATGTGCTCGTCGTCAGCGACCGGTGGAAAGATGCCGAAAAGTTGGAATCGATCGTGCGGGGCGCGGTCACACGGGCGGCAACCAAACTGTCAACAAGGGGAACGGAGCTTGCTATCGTTCTGACCGATGATTCGGCAATTCGCGAGCTTAACCGGGATTGGCGCGGCGTCGATGCGGCCACGAACGTGCTGTCATTCCCGACGAAAAATGCCGCGGCCAAGCATCTCGGCGACATTGTTCTCGCCTTTGAGACCATCGCGCGCGAGGCCCGCTCCGAACGAAAACCGCTCGCCCATCATGTCGCCCACCTTGCCGTGCACGGTTTCCTGCATCTGGTCGGTTACGACCACGAACGACACAAGGACGCGCTCGAGATGGAACGGGTCGAGCGCGAAGTCCTCCACCAGCTCGCGATCCCGGATCCATATCGGCCAAGAGCGCCAAGGCGTAAGCTTTCGGCCAAACACGCAGCTACGCATGCCGCAAAACGTTCGCAAAAATCCTGAAATTCAACGCCAGGTCTTCCTACATCAGGTCTTCCAACATCAAGCCCTCCAACATCATATCTTCTTCCA